>Ga0153917_1000056_pt1 | contig 134538 bp, 131 predicted proteins | sample TSFL001MetaG_FD_104695 | JGI IMG/M metagenome (GOLD analysis project Ga0153917, IMG submission 104695) | Attine ant fungus gardens microbial communities from Florida, USA - TSFL001 MetaG | ecosystem: Host-associated > Fungi > Mycelium > Unclassified | place: USA: Florida, Paynes Creek Historic... | reverse complement strand
TCAGAAGTGAAACCTCTTAGCGCTGATGGTAGTGTGGCACTTGCCATGTGAGAGTAAGTCATCGCCAGCTTTTAAATTAGAAACACCCCTAACCTGACGGTTAGGGGTGTTTTTTTATGCGCGTTAAAAATAAGATTTGAAGCTTTATTCTTGATTCAGTTCTTTCAAAATAGCTTCATTAAACTGTGGGATATCATCTGGACACCGTGAGGTGATAAGAGGCCAGCCATTGGTATTACAACGATGTACGGCTTCATCTACCCAGTGTGCACCTGCATTTTCTAGATCTAAACGAATACTTTTATAGGAAGTCAGATTTTTATCCTTAATCCGTTCTGCATTTATCAGTGCCCAAGGTGCATGACAGATTGCAGCAATAGGCTTGTTCTGATCAGTGAAATATTGAATGATGGCATGCGCGTTTTCATTTAGGCGCAATGTATCGGCATTTACCGTACCACCTGGAATAATCAAAATATCGTAGTCTTCTACAGAAACCTGATCTAAAGAGGCTTGGGGGGAGTAACTTGGCCCTAATGCCTTATCACTTTTCACCGTTTGCACAGCGTCAAATGTTTCTGCGGCATGGATGACTTCAATGCCTTTTCCTTTTAAAAACTCAAGTGGTTGAATCAATTCATCATGTTCAACACCTACATTTGATGTGATGATCAATGCTTTTTTAACCATTGTTACGACCTCAAAATCATTTTTATTTTAGGTTAACAAGCTAAAAACATGAAAAATGTAGGGCTTTCTGGAGCAGATTGTATCTTGTGGGATACGATGTCAAGTTCTGTTACATGCTTTAAATAGGCAAAAAAGAAGCCCCATCATCCTGACGGGGCTTCTTCGTATTCAGCTTATGTCGTTGATATCCTATTAACGACCACGTCCTGTGTGTTTTATTATTCTCAATGAGACTTCCTGTCTCTCTATGCTTCATATATTAACGATTAAGCTGGGTTGGATATAGACGTAAATCTACCTGATCAACGTACGCTTAGGCGTACAATTAAGCGATATGATACTTCTGTAGTTTACTCATTAACGCTGACAAGCCTTTCACTTCAAACTCATTGGCTTCAAACGTTTCTTCCTTATTACGTTTAAAAATATCACGGATTTCAAGAACAGCATTGCTGTCCACCAAGCCGATATAGGTCGCAACCTGACGGAGTTGATCAATTGAGCGAGAACCATTGGTGGCACCATAGCCTACATAAGCAGCAGGCTTGCCTTGCCATTCCTTCGCCACGTAATCCAATGCATTTTTGAGTGCTGGGCTGTACCCATGATTATATTCAGGGCTAATAAAGATAAATGCATCGGCAGCCGCAATTTTATCCGCCCATTGTTGTTGCTTAGGTTGGTCGTAAACGCCTGTCGCTGGCGGATGAGCGCCTGCAAATATAGGTAACGCCCATTCTTTCAAATCGACAATTTCTGTTTGAATATCAGCGAATGAGAGTTCATTGATGGCTTGATTGACCCAATTGGCGACCTTAATTGCAGTTCTGCCTTCACGGATACTACCGACGATAATATAAATGAGCATATTTGTATTCCTATGTATTATTGCTTTGAATCAAAATGAATATCTTTTAATGATCTTATACTTTTATTCAGGGTTAAAAAAAGCTCTCATTTGAGAGCTTTTATGTTACATCAATTTAATGCCTTGCTGTCCAGCAGGGGTGACCTTAAAGATTTCCACTTCAAAGGTAATATTTTTGCCTGCCAGTGGATGGTTAAAATCGATTTCAGTGGTGTCATCATTGACCGATTTTACAATTCCAAATAAGGTTGCTTTGGCTTTATCTTCAAATTCAATCATATGACCAACGATTGGACGTTGTTCAAACTTAACCGTATCGAAGATCTGGATATTTTCAGCATTCCAAGGCCCAAAAGCATCTTCAGGTGGTAAATGTACGGTACGACGATCGCCGGCACGTAAACCAAATAAAGCTTTTTCAAAGCCTGGTAACAGATTACCATCGCCAATGACCAGACTTACTGGTTCTTCACGACCACGTGTGTTATCGATTTCAACACCATTTTCGATTGAAACCGAAAAGTGTAAGTCGACTTTTGAGCCGTCCTGAATACGAATTTCTTCGTTTGGGTGGATAATTTCGTTCATCTTATACATCCGCATTTTGGTTGCGTTTCTTCTCTAAGAAGAAAGTATCGATCAGCAGCAAGATCGTTCCCAAAGTAATGGCACTATCTGCAAGGTTAAATGCTGGAAAATGGCTGTTCTGGTAATAGACATGGATAAAATCGACCACATAACCCAAGCTGACACGGTCAATCAGGTTGCCAATTGCTCCACCGAGAATCAACGCAATCGCCATAGGCAAAACGATCATTTTCTTTGGCATGCGCATGAGCCAGAACACAAAAATGACCGACACAATGCCTGCTAGAGACGTAAAAAGATAACGTTGCCAGCCACCCGCATCAGATAAAAAGCTAAATGCTGCGCCATGATTGTGAAGTAATGTCCAGTTTAAAAAAGGCAGAACTGGAACAGGATCAGCATAATTTAAATGCGAACTTGCAATCCATTTGGTCCATTGATCCAGCACAATGGCAAGGACAGAAAGTCCAAGCCACATTAAGTTGTGCGGGTAAAACTGGAATAAGCCTTTTTTTGCGGGGCTTGTTTGCACAGAATTATGCATATTTTCTCACTTCGCCACTGCCAGTGACATTGATAATACAACGAGCGCATAAACCAGCATGACCAACGTGTGTATTTACATCTGGCAGCACATGCCAGCAGCGTACACATTTTTCACCATCCGCAGCTGAAACCTGAACACGTAACCCTGCAAGGTCAGTGCTTTCACCTTGTTCAGCATAAGGATGCACAATGACTTGAGAGGTGATCAAGACAAAGCGTAATTCATCAGCCAATTGGTTCAACAATTTCTGTAATGCTTCATCTGCCCAAAGTTCAACTTTTGCAGATAAGTTACTGCCAATCAGTTTAGCGTTACGTGCTGCTTCAATCTGTTTATTTACTGCTGATTTTACGCTAATCAATGTTTGCCAATCTGCTTCAGACAGTAAGTTTGCTGTTGATGCGGTTGGAATGTCATACCATTCAGCGGTAAACACATATTTTTCAGTTTGTTCTGGAATTAATGGCCATGCTTCTTGCGCTGTAAAGCTGAGAATTGGCGCCATCCAGCGGACAAAGGCTTGAACGATATGATACAGCGCTGTTTGTGCAGAATGACGTGCTTGTGAATCTGCCTTGGTGGTGTATTGACGATCTTTGATGATGTCGAGATAGAAACCACCCAAATCATTGATACAGAAGTTGGTGAGGGCATTGGTCACAATATGGAAGTTCATCTCTTCATAGGCTTGCTGAATGGTTTTTTGAACCTCAGCAGCACGTTGCAGGATGTATTGATCCAATGCAATCAACTGGTCCACTGGCAGCGCATCTGTTGATGGTTTGAAGCCATTCAGGTTTGCCAGCAAGAAACGCAAGGTATTACGGATACGACGGTAACCATCTGAAGCACGGCTAAAGATTTCTTTACCAGCTGTCATTTCATAACGGTAGTCCGCAGAAGCGATCCAGAAGCGTAAACCATCTGCACCCATATCTTTAATAATGTCTTGTGGGGTAATGATATTACCTAATGATTTAGACATTTTACGGCCTTTCTCATCGACCACAAAACCGTGGGTGAGCAAGCCTTTATATGGCGCACGTTCATTGATTGCAATTGATGTCAGCAATGAAGACTGGAACCAGCCACGGTGTTGATCTGAACCTTCAAGATACAAGTCAGCAGGATCTTGCAGGTCTTCACGTTCACGTAGCACAGCATAGTGTGTTGTGCCAGAGTCAAACCAGACATCAAGCGTGTCACGGATTGCATTGTAGTTCTCGGCATCTGCACCAATGAAGTCACTTGCTTCACGGTTATACCAGCCATCGATCCCTTCTTGCTCGATCAACTTAGCCACTTCTTCAATCAGTTCAGGCGTGCGAGGATGCAATTCATTGGTATCTTTATGAACGAAGAATGGGATTGGCACACCCCATGTACGTTGACGTGAGATACACCAGTCAGGACGACCTTCAATCATGGACTGAATACGGCTTTGACCCCAATCAGGCACAAATTCGATGTCATTTTCAATCGCGTTTAATGCATTTTGACGTAGACCATTGGCATCCATGCTGATAAACCATTGTGGTGTCGCACGGAAGATAATTGGTGTTTTATGACGCCAGCAATGCGGATAGCTATGCTTGATTGGCTGATGCGCCCATAAACGGCCCACTGCACCCAATGCTTCGATGATTTGTGGGTTGGCTTTATAGATGTGTTCACCTGCAAAAATTGGCGCAGTTGGTAAATAAACACCATTGCCGCCTACAGGATTTTCAACTTTCAATTGATAGAGCAAGCCAACTTTATAGTCGTCTACACCGTGGCCTGGAGCGGTATGTACTGCACCTGTACCACTGGTTGCAATCACGTGTTCGCCTAAAATCACAGGCACTTGACGATCAGTTAAAAGCGGATGTTGCAGGAGAAGATTTTCGATTGCAGCACCTTTGAAATCAGCAAGTACAACTGGATTTTCAAGCTTATAACGCTCGATTGCTGATTCCACCAGATCTTTGGCAAGAATAAAGTTTTGCGTACCACGGTCAGTCGTAACCTGTACCAGTTGATAGTCGATTTCAGCATGCAATGCTACGGCTTGGTTTGCTGGCAAAGTCCACGGTGTCGTGGTCCAGATCACGATATCAGTCGCATCTTGAACCTCGACATTCAAACGTGTGCTGAGATCTTTCAGATCAACCACGGTGAAGCCAACATCGATTGCATCTGATTTTTTATCTTCGTATTCAACTTCAGCTTCAGCCAGAGAAGAACCACAGTCCATACACCAGTTTACTGGTTTCAAACCCGGCTCAATATGACCTGCTTTAGCAATAGCACCGAGTGCACGTACGATATCTGCTTCTTGTTTGAAGTTCATGGTGAGGTATGGATTGTCCCAGTCACCAAACACGCCCATACGTACAAAGTCTTTTTTCTGTAATTCGACTTGAGTGTATGCATATTCACGACATGCTTTACGGAAGGTAGATGCATCAACTTTGACGCCGACTTTACCAACTTTTTCTTCTACTTTAAGTTCGATTGGCAGACCGTGACAGTCCCAACCTGGCACATATGGTGCATCAAAGCCATCTAAAACGCGACTTTTGATAATGATGTCTTTTAAGACTTTATTAACAGCATGACCTAAATGGATTTGACCATTGGCATACGGAGGACCGTCATGAAGTACATATTTTTTCTTGCCAATACGCGATGCACGAATCTGCTGATAAATGTTGTCGGCATACCACTCTTCTAACCATTTGGCTTCACGCACAGCCAAGTTTGCCTTCATGGCAAATTCAGTCGCTGGCAAATTGAGTGTGGCTTTATAATCCACTGCATTTTCAGGAGTTTGCTTATCGCTCATGCAAGTTTTCTTCCAGTTTGATCAGTTTGTAAACTGACATGTATTACAAATGAAAATTAAATTTAAAAAGGAAATTCTGGTGTGCTGCTACGATAATCTCGTAACTTTTGCACATCATCATTAATTCCGACTTTGAGGGCTTCAAGCGAAGGGTAATTCAGCTCACCATGTAAATAGTGAAGGAAGGTTACCCGCATCAATAAGCCATACAGATTAGCAGAAACATCGGGGAAATGTACCTCTAATCGCCATTCAGGTTGGACTTGTTTGATGGCTGGGCGTGTCCCCACATGACCTGCGCCAAATAAACTGTCGGCTTGATAGCCAGAGATGCCATTAAGAGCAGGATCCGCATGTTTTATTTTTGCTGTAAGAGAGGCGTCTTCACACACTACATCGACCGCATAAATTCCGTTTAAGCACGGTTTATGACGGTTTAAACGAACATTAATCGTTGGAAAATCAAGGGTGCGGCCAATTTGATCACCATACTGGACACGGCCAGTGATGCTATACGGACGACCTAGTAATTTTGCAGCTAAAGCCAGATCACCTGCTTGTAGGACCTGACGAATACGGGTTGAACTCACCCGTTCACCATTCAAGGCAATGGTATTTAAATTGGTAACATCAAAGCCATAGTTGCGTAGAAATTCGCTGTTGCCTTGACGATCTTTACCAAAATGGAAGTCATCGCCAAGAACGAGACTTTGTGCATTGAGTTTTAATTTGAGTAAATCTGCAAATTCAGTGGCATTTAAACTTCTGAAATATTGATCGAACTTCGCGACCGCAATGTAATCAACACCAAGCTCTGTTAAATATTCTACTTTTTCACGTAATGAGCTAATACGTGGCGGAGCTTCATAACCCTTAAAAAATTCAAGTGGTTGTGGCTCAAAAATCATCACCAATGTTTTTAAGCCTTGAGCCGAAGCCAACGTTTTGAGTTGAGCAATCATCGCTTGATGGCCGAGATGGACACCATCAAAATTGCCGATCGTTACCGCAGTCGGAGGTAACTGAAAATCTGGCGATAATGCGTTGAGACGAAGCAACTTCATGGGCGTTAAATACAGTGATTTTTGCAAAGGCTATATATTGCCATATTCTCAGCGTTTCGTCTTGTTGTTGTGTTTTTACACAGAAAAATTTCAGGATTTAGAAGTTTTATATCAATAAAACTTATTCATTAAATAAAAATAAATCAATTTTTCTTATTTAAAAACTCAATTAAAATCGCTTTATAGTCGCTTTACATAGAGATCGAGATGAAAAAGCCATTTTATCAGCTGGAACAGACGAAAGATGTGATTCGTCATTTTACCCCCAACTGGTTTACTGCCACCATGGGCACGGGTGTTGTGGCCATGATTTTAACACAGCTTCCTTTTGCTTCGTCTCTTTTGTTCATGCTTGCGACCAAATTGTGGCAATTCAACATTCTGTTATTTACGACCTTTACTGTGCTGTATGTCTTGCGCTGGATATTGTTTCCACATGAAGCGAAACAGATTTTTAGCCATCCCAATATGAGTCTGTTTTTGGGTGCGATACCCATGGGTCTAGCAACAATTGCCAATGGTTTTCTCAGTTTCGGAACACATTTATATGGTGATATTGCCATACAGATTGCGACTTACCTTTGGTACATCGATGTAATTCTTGCCGTTGTAATCGCTTGGGTCGTGCCATTTTGCATGTTTAGCTGTCAGGACCATCAATTGCAACGCATGACCGCCGTATGGCTGCTGCCGATTGTGGCATGTGAAGTTGCTGCCAGCTCAGCAGGTCTGTTGTTGCAACATTTAGCAGCCGATCAACATGCCTTGACGATTTTGATGACAGGCTATGTGTTGTGGGGAATTTCTGTGTTACCTGCATTTGCGATCTTAACGATTTTGATGTTACGTCTGGCTTTGCATCAATTGCCCGAGAAAGAAGTCGCGATTTCTAGCTGGCTATGCTTGGGCCCGATTGGGACAGGGGCGTTAGCGTTATTATTACTCGGCGAGCAGGCACCACGGATTATGCAAGCGATGGGATTCGAAAGCTTGGCTACCTTGTTGCCTGCTTTGGGAATCGTAGCGAGTCTGGTGTTGTTAGGCTTTGGTGTGTGGTGGTTCGGTATTGCGATTTTGACCACACTGCGCCATGCCCGCACAGGAATTCCCTTTAACTTGGGTTGGTGGGGACTCACTTTCCCGTTCGGTGTATTTATTCTGGCAATTTTTAATCTGGCGCATCAACTACACATCGCTTTCTTACAGTATACGGCTGTGGTTTTAAGTCTGTTGTTGGTTGGGTTATGGGCATTGGTCATGAAGAAAACGGTGGCAGGGGCGTATAGCGGCCAGTTATTTTTCTCTCCCTGTTTGGTCGCCTTACAGCAGAAGATGCAATAATATCAAGGTGTGCCTGAGCACACCTTTTTTGTGTCTCTCTTTTGATTTGAACGAGTCTTTTTTATGAATGCTGATATTGCCCTGATTATGGCGTTACCAAATGAATCCAAAGGTTTGTTTGAACAAGCTGGTATTGACGTTCATTACAGTGGAATTGGCAAAATTAATGCAGCATTCAAAGCCTTTGAGGTGATTCAAAAGACGGGTTGTAAGACCCTGATCAATTTAGGCAGTGCGGGAAGTTCTTACTTTGATGCGCATAGTCTGGTTGAAGTTACCACTTTTGTGCAACGGGATATGGATGTTTCACCCTTAGGTTTTGCTGTTGGCGTCACACCAATGGATGACGAAATTCCTGCGGAAATCCATACCCAGCCCCATTTTGAGCTTTTGCCTAAAGGAGTTTGTGGCACGGGTGATTCGTTTGAAACTGGTTTGCCCAAAGTGAGCTGTAATCTGGTGGATATGGAAGGCTATGCCTTAGCTAAAGTGTGCCAAAAGCTTGGGGTGCGTTTAATTTCAGTGAAATATATTACTGATGGTGCAAACGATACGGCTCATCTGGATTGGGAAGAGAATCTATTACTGGGTGCGCAAAAATTATTGGCGTTATATCAGGCGCATTTTTAAATGCAAAGGCATAATACAGTTGTATGCATGGGTAACTTTTTATGGTCTTTAAGTTATTGAAATTAAAATTTTATTTTGAATTTGCATCGCGGCAATTATATTGAATTGTCCAGTAGAAGAAATCCATATTATTCTTTTATTTGACCATAATACTGTTTTCGCCAATTAAGATAGTCTAGATCCATATGATCTGCATTTTCCAGTTTCACGCAGTAGTATGACCTTAAAGCTATTTGAAAAGTTCCTTCATGATATAAGACCTCTGCAACCTGTTGCAGAGTCAATCTATTTAACAAATTATGATAAAACTTATTAACTATTGCATCTGCATTTTCTTTATCTTCTTTAAATACTAAGCTTAACTGAGATGATACTGTTTCTAGTAAAAAGGGAATGTCACATTCAATAATAAAATTACTTTCTAGTCTATTGTCTATGATTTCTTCAGTAATTAAATGTAGTATCAATTTAGATATTATTTCTGAAGATTGTGAGAGAATTATAATTTCTCCTTTTTCTTCCAACTCTTCCAAAAGTTTGCTTATCTTATTTATATAGTCTTGATGAGTATGTGTGAACATTAACTATTTTAGTCCTAGAAGATCATCATTAATATTATCTACAATTAAAATAATACGCCTTAAATGAATTACTTGATACTTACTGAGATATCACTATCTTCACCTTAAACCATTTAAATATTTAGCGTGCATGAGCGATTTTTTTCATCATACATTGAATAAAGAAAGCGACTAAAAAAGCCGCTTTTTCTATTTCAATCGCTAAAGCAAGACATATGAAGAAAATTTAACGTGGCAATACGCCGTATAACATCACATGTACAGTATGTTCGATTGTGCGTTGGAACATGCTACGGTTACGTAAGGTTTTCCCTGTCACCATTTCAATCTGGGTTGAGAAGTCCGCATAATTCTGTGTAATGGCCCAGATATTCAGAATTAAAAGTTCTGGATCAATATCTGCTGATAATTTGCCTTGTTCTTGCCAGGTTTGAATGACTTTAGCTTTACGTTTAAACAGCTTTTTCAAAGGGCCTTTTAAGATCGGCAAAATATGTGGTGCACCTTGAATGATCTCAAGTGCAAATAAACGTGAAGCCTTAGGCTGGTCACGTGAGCTTTCGATTTTTTGAATTAAATAATGCGTGAGTGCTTCTGTGGGTTCAAGTTCTGATTCCAAAGTCTGTAAAGGCGCCAGCCATTTTTGCAGAACGGTGGTGAGCACTTCGACATACAGTGACTCTTTATTTTCATAGTAGTAGAAAATATTGGATTTATGCATATTTGCGAGCTGTGCAATCTCATCCAGACTTGCGCCACTAAACCCATAGACGGAAAAAACATCTAGGGCAGCATTCAGCAGTTGATTGCGCTTTTGTGTACTTTTTTTCTGTTCCATCTGCGAGCTTGATTCAAAAAATGTCATTGACATTGTAAGATAAATTGTCGGATTTGTGCACAGTAACACAATTTTTTTATCGAAAAAAATATACTTTTTAGGCCAATGTTGGGGATGTATTTGATAATTATTGAAATCTAAAAACGGCCATACATATTTTGTAAATAATTCATGTGCTGGTCATCAATATGAATTGGTATTTTTGATGATTTGATGCCTTTTTTAGAAAAAAATAATGCGGTTTTAGGTCGCTAAAACCGCATCAAGGACTTGCTGTTCGAGTTGTGCAAAAGCAATACTCTTTTTACGTGGACGAGGCAGATTCACCTGAAAACTATGCGCGATATGACCTTGATCTAAAAGAATAATTCGATCAGCCAACTGGACTGCTTCACTCACATCATGCGTGACCAGAATTGCGGTAAAGCCTTGTTCTTTCCAGAGACGCTCAATCAGGTTTTGCATTTCTAAACGGGTCAGGGCATCTAAGGCACCTAAAGGCTCATCCAAGAGCAAAATACGTGGTGAATGCGAGAGGGCGCGTGCCAGAGCTGCACGTTGACGTTGCCCGCCTGAAAGCTGTGCAGGCCATTGCGTTGCCTTTTCTTTTAAACCGACTTTTTCCAGTAAGGTCGCTGCGAGTTGGTGCTGGTCTTTTGGTAAACCCAGTTGAACATTTTGCAGAACACTTTTCCACGGCAACAGGCGAGGATCCTGAAACATTACCCGAATGTCTGCATTGGTGATGCCTTCACGAAAATGGCGTGCAGACTGGAATTTGATTTCACCATAACTGGCTTTTTCAAGTTGGGCAATGAGACGGAGCAGAGTACTTTTACCACAGCCACTGCGTCCGACAACGGCAATAAATTCACCTGCCTGAATATGCAGATCAAGATCTTCGAGAACCTTGACCTCACCATAAAACTTATAAAGCTGCTCAATCAGAATATCTGCGCCATTGGCAGGTGCCTGAGCTGTTTCTGGTTCAGTGACAGGTTGAACCAGATTATTGTCATAGAAATTTAGATTTAAATTACTCATCTTTATCTCCCTTTTATTTCTGGTAGCCTGCATGCCAGCGTAATAGATAACGTTCTAAACCTTGAGCCAATACATCTGCTAATTTGCCCAGCAGTGCGTAGAGTAAAATACCGACCAGAACAATATCGGTCTGTAAAAATTCGCGTGCATTCATGGTCATATAACCAATTCCTGATTGTGCAGAGATCGTTTCAGCCACAATCAAAAGTACCCAGACCAGCCCTAAAGAGAAACGTAGGCCGACTAAAATGGAAGGCATTGCACCCGGTAAAATAATTTCTTTATAGAGCTGCCAACGGCTTAGCCCGTAGCTTTTACCCATTTCAATCAGTTGAGGATCGACAGAACGAATGCCGTGATAGGTATTGATATAGATCGGGAAAAACACACCCACAGCAACCAGAAACAGTTTGGCAGTTTCATCAATACCGAACCATAAAATGACCAATGGAATCAGCGCCAATGCAGGGATATTACGGATCATTTGCAATGTGGTATCGAGCAGGGTTGAAGCAATCCGTGATGAGCCATTTAATAGACCTAAAATCAGCCCCAGACCCCCACCAATCAGTAAACCGAGTAGGGCACGACCAGCACTGACTTTAACATGTAGCCAAAGTTCTCCACTGAGCAGTAAGTGCCAGAAAGCACTCACCACCGCCGTTGGGGCTGGTAACACCCGATTTTGTAGCAAACCTGCGCTTGAGGCAGCTTGCCAAATTAGAATCAGTAAAATTGGAAATAACCAAGGCAATAAACTTCTGCCTATTTTTTGTGTTCCACGTGAAACATTATTGACGGAAACTTTGCTACTCATGCGGTCTCCTTAGCCAAGGTTTTAGGCTCCTTGACTTCAGGCACATAGTTATTGGCAATGATTTCACCAAATGGGCCTGTTAAATGTGGCTGTGCCAGTTTCTCTCGGGTTTTAAGTGGTAATAATGGGAACACCAGTTCAGCAAAACGAATGGATTCTTCCAGATGCGGATAGCCTGAGAAGATAAAGGTATCAATGCCTAAATCGGCATATTCCTGAATACGTGCCGCAACAGTTTCAGGATCGCCGACCAAGGCGGTTCCTGCACCGCCACGCACAAGGCCAATGCCTGCCCAGAGGTTAGGTGAGACTTCAAGTTGGTCTTTACGTCCGCCGTGAAGTGCAGCCATACGTTGCTGACCGACTGAATCCATTTGAGCAAATTTTTTCTGCGCCGCGGCTATGGTGGCATCATCCAGATATTGAATCAGCTCATCTGCCGCCGCCCAAGCCTGCTCGTTGGTTTCACGGACAATCACATGTAAGCGGATGCCATAATTAAGCGTACGACCTTTGGCCGCTGCTTTGGCACGTAAATGTTCAACTTTTTCTTTTACCGCAGCAGGGGGCTCGCCCCAAGTCAAATAAGTATCGACCTGTTCTGCCGCGAGTTCGGTTGCCGCTTCTGATGAACCACCAAACCACAGTGGGGGATAAGGTTGCTGTACAGGTGGGTAGAGCAGTTTGGCGTCATCGACACTGAGACGTTCGCCGTGGAATGTAAATGATTCACCTGTATGTGAGCGAGTCAGGATTTCACGCCAGATTTTGACGTATTCAGAGGCTGTCTGGTATCGGGTACTGTGATCTTCATATAGGCCATCACCCTTTAATTCCTGTTCATCACCACCCGTTACCAGGTTGAGCAAAATACGGCCATTGGAAAGACGGTCAAAGGTAGCAGCCATGCGTGCAGCAAGTGCTGGAGTGGTAATGCCGGGACGCAATGCGACGAGGAATTTAAGCTGTTTGGTGGCATCAATCAGACTGGCAGCAGTAATCCACGGATCTTCACAAGAGCGACCTGTCGGAATCAGAACCCCTGCATAACCAAGATTATCCACGGCAACGGCAATTTGTTTCATATAAGCATGATCGACCTGACGAGCACCCTTGCTGGTGCCTAGATAACGACTGTCACCATGAGTGGGAATAAACCAGAAAATATTCATGTCGATGTTCCTTATGAAAATGAAATCAATGTTTATTGGGCAGACCAGACACTATGCTGAATATCAATCTGCACAGGGATAAGCTGCTCTTGTTTAAATAAATCGGCGATTTGTTGCTGACTCTGTATGACCTCTGGTGTGAGGATGTGTACAGGTGATGGTTTTGGACGTTTGTCTAAAACACGTTGCGCTACGGGAAGGCTCAAGCCTGTACTTTGTGCGTAAATCTGTAGCGCCTGATCTTGATGTTGCACGATCCATTGATCAGCAAGGTTGATGCTTTTGATGAGCTTTGGCGCAGAATCAGGATGCTTTTTAATATAGTCAGGATTACCAATATAAAAAGAATACGTGGTTGGAAAAGCAGAGCCATCTACCAAGGTTTTGGTATGACCTTGAAGTTCGGCTGTACCCAAGTAGGGCTCCCAAATGGCCCATGCATCAACAGCCTGTTTGTCAAATGCTGCGCGTGCATCGGCAGGCGGTAACCAGATAGGCTGAATGTCTTGCCAAGATAGACCCGCTTTTTGCAGGGTTTTAGCCAGCAATTCGTGTGCACTTGAGCCTTTTTGTACCGCGATACGTTTGCCCTTTAAATCTTGTAAAGTGCTGATTTTATCGTTGGCATGTACCAAAACAGCCTGTCCCGTCGGCGCAACCACTTCATAAGCCACATAGCTCAATGGTTTAGCCGCGGCCTGAGCAAAGATCGGTGGCGTATTGCCGACATAACCAAAATCAACGGCCCCGACTGCAAGAGCTTCAAGCATCTGTGGGCCAGCAGGGAATTCACGCCATTCAATTTTGGCATTCGGAAATTCTTGCTCAAATAGCTTTTGTTGTTTGGCAACCAACAAGCTGAGAGAAGATTTCTGGAAACCGATCGAGAGTGTTTTTACGGCTGTATTTTCAGTTGTTGAAGTTGCTTTCTCCGTATGCTGTTCGGGTTTCTGGCAACCACTCAGCGAAAATGTAGAGATCAGCACACCCAGAACAGAAACTTTAGATAACAACTTCATGGTGATCCTCAATTATTTAACTTCGTTCTTCAATAAGGCATCTTGGATCACAAGCTGCTTTGGAATCAGTTTCTGGGCAAAAAACGCATCAGCCACATATTGCTGTTCTTTGGCGACCTTTTCAGAAATAGGTTGAACCCCAAAACCCATACGTGAAATTGACGTTTTTAAAATGTCGAATTCAAGTGCGGTCGGTTTTTCTAACAGTTTTGCAGCATCGTCAGGATGGGCCTTCACCCAGTCCGTTGTTTGATTGAGTGTCGTTACTACGGTATTTAATACCTGCGGATGACTTTCAGCGAACTGGCGATCAGATAGATAGAATTGATGGTTACTTACAAGATGCTCACCATTGGCAATGACACGTGCATGAATCTGATGTTCAGCCGCAGCCAAGAATGGATCCCAGATCACCCATGCATCGACAGCACCTTTTTCAAATGCCGCACGTGCATCTGAAGGCGGCAGATAAACAGGCTGGATATCATTCAAGGTGAGATTATTTTCTTCTAGCAACTTGAGTAACAGGTAGTGCACGTTGGAGCCTTTATTTAGGGCAATGCGTTTACCTTTTAAATCCTGAACGGATTGAATCGGAGAGTCTTTTTGTACAATCAAGGCTTCTGCGCTTGGTGCAGGTGGCTGGTTGGCAACATAGATCAGATTCGGATTGGCGGCTTGCGCAAAGATAGGTGGGGCTTCACCAGCCTCACCCAATACGACGCTGCCAACATTCAAGCCTTCTAATAATTGCGGGCCAGCGGGAAATTCGACCCATTTAACTTGTACACCTTGAGCAGCAAGGTTTTTTTCTAATTCACCTTTTGCTTTGACGATCGGCAAGATGCCATACTTTTGAAAGCCGATATTTAATGTTGTGGTTTCTTGTTTTGTTGTACCTTGCTGCTCAGGTTTTTTTGCACAGCCTGTCACTCCCATTAGACTGGCAAGACTTGCCGCAATGAGAGTAGATGTTGCCCATGAGCGATTGATTGAAACAGCCATGTTGGTTGTGCTCCCCGAAAAATCAAAAGATTTAAATAAGATGAGCAACTAAGCTAAAACTTTTTTTATTGCATAAAAAATAACTAATCGGGCTTTGCTTATGATGAAAAGTGCAAAATAGAAGATCGAATAATCTTATCTGTAGATTGAATAAGAGAAAGTGATTCATTTCCCATTAAGATTATGTTTTTTAATTAAATTTTAGATATTTTAATGTTTGTTCAAATTTTTATCGAAATTGTCTTAAGCAGAGATCATGATGATAAGGAGATATTCTTATCAAAAATAAAAATATCTCCAACGGCCTTATTTTGCAGGCAAGGTTTTCTTAAAGACCAGTGAATTACGCTGGTAGTTATATAACTCTTGGCGGGCATTGGGTAAATCATCCACACTGGCAGGGCTAAAGCCTTGTTCCAGAAACCAGTGAGCGGTTCGGGTAGTGAGTACGAAGAGCTGTTGAATCCCTTGTTGCTTGGCTTTGCTTTCAAGGAATTGCAAAATCTGGCTACCGCGATTTGATTTACGGTAACTGGCATCGACAGCCACACAGGCAATTTCAGCAGAGCGGATTTCATCAGTTTCCGCAGCAATTGGGTACAGTGCTGCACAAGCCAGAATCATACCGTCACGCTCAATCACCGCAAAATGTTCAATTTCACTTTCAAGGCGTTCGCGTGAGCGATAGACCAGAATGCCTTCCTGTTCGAGTGGGCGTAACAGATTAATCAAGCCACCAACGTCATTGATATTGGCAATACGGACTTCTTCATAGTGGGCATCGGTAATCAAGGTACCGACACCATCGCGGGTGAACAGTTCTTCAATTAGTGCGCCGTCATAGGCATAAGAAATCAGATGTACGCGATGTACGCCTGACAAGGATGCTTGTTGAGCTTGTTTGAGATGTAAGGCAAATTCTGGATATTGTTGTTGGTTCTGTTGAATATACGGTTCTAGTTGATGCGGATTTAATTCACGTAATAGCTGTTGCTGTTTATTCATCAATCCTTGCTTTTCGCCTAGGAAAATCAGCTTATCCGCTTTTAAAGCTATAGCCGTTTTGGTCGCAACTTCTTCTGCCAGTAAATTAAAAACTTCTCCAGTGGTTGAATAGCCTGTAGGCCCGAGCAGGACGATGTTGTGATTATCGAGATGGCGTTGAATGGCATCGGTATCTACAGAACGGACTTCACCAGTGAGCTGGAAGTCGATCCCATCACGAATACCATAAGGTTTGGCAGTCACAAAATTACCAGACACCACATCAATGCGAGCGCCATACATAGGTGAATTCGCCAATCCCATAGACAACAAGGCTTCAATTTCTAAACGGATCGAACCCACAGCATTCATGACGCCACGTAAAGACTCACGAGTGGTAATGCGATGGTTTTGGTGAAACGGAGTCTCAATATGACGTTCGAGCAGATTCTGATTGATTTGCGGACGTGCGCCGTAAACGAGAATCAAGCGGATGCCCAGCGAGTGCAACAAGGCAATATCATGAATAATATGTTGGAAATTTTCGTGCTGAACTGCTTCGCCCGCAAACATTAGGATAAAGGTTTTATCACGATGGGCATTAATATAAGGTGCGGAATGGCGAAACCAATGTACATAATCTTGTGTTGTACTATGTAATGTTTCAGTCATTTGGGTCGCCATGTGAATCTCAGAGATATACCAATTGATCTGATTTTAACGAAAAAAATGAAAAGATAAATCTATTCTGAAAACAACAGCCCAACTTTAATATCATTCGCCTTTTAAAAAGTGCTTAGAAGCCCATGATACGAATAATACTGTTATCCTCTGAATTGACTAAAATATAGTCGTTGTTGATCTTGTACCATTGTTCGTTACGGCTCGGTCGAGGAAGGTTATTGTCTTTATAATCGACTTTATAACCATTACCACGATAATGTTGTGGCATGACATAACCTGCCTGCCAGCGATGTTGCTTTAGGCGCTCCACACCACGTTCTTCGCGCATACGGCGTTCACGTTGACGATTTTCACCATCTGGACGATCAAAGCCACGACCATTTTGCCAACCGCCACCACGCGAGTCTTCGTCACGATCATGCGGACCTGCAAAACTTCCCATGCTACTGAACAGGGTCGTCGAACCTAAAACCAAGATAATGAAAAATTTTTTCATGATGCACCTTATTGACTTCGGATGTCTCTCATGTGAACTACTGTACGTTAAAAATGCAGAGAAACTGTGAAGATCAATTCATTGTTCCATTAAAAAGATGAAGATTCTTCGCCCATTTCTCTGAAAAAAGCAGTTTTAACATCAGTGTCCAATGTTATTTAGAATTATTTTAATGTGTGAATTAAGCTTGAGCATCAATACTTTGGCCATTCATCTCCAGACTATCGTCACCCATCAGGTACAGGTAGGCTGGCATAATGCTATCTGGTGTTGGAAGTACTTTTGGATCTTCCTCCGGATAGGCCTTGGCACGCATCGCTGTACGTGTGCCACCTGGATTGATGCAGTTAAAACGAATATTTGGATAAGTATTTTCTGCGGCAAAGATTTTGCTCATGGCTTCAGTTGCAACTTTAGACACTGAATAAGCGCCCCACAATGCACGTGCTTCGCGACCGACACTCGAGCTGGTAAATACCACAGAGGCGTGTTCAGATTTCTCTAACAACGGCAATAGAGCTTGAGTAAGAGCAAAAGGCGCACGTAAATTGACGGCCATGACATCATCCCAAACATCGACTGGATATTCTGCCAGTTCAACACGATCACCCAGCATGCCTGCGTTATGCAAGATGCCATCAAGACGACCAAATTGCTGTTCAAGCGTATTGACCAGAAGCTCGTAGTCATGCGTTGACGCTGTTGAAAGCTGCAAAGGTAAAATTGCAGGTTGAGGCGCACCCAAACCTTCAATTTCGTCATAAATCACTTCAAGTTTATTCAAGGTACGACCGTGTAGCACAACGGTTGCACCATGAAGGGCATAACTCATAGCAGCAGCACGTCCAATACCGTCACCAGCACCGGTGATCAGGATAATACGGTCTTTCAGCAAATCTGGACGAGGTTGATATTCTGAATATTTCATTGTTATGCCTCCTGTTTTTATCATCAATATTTAACCCATCATACCCTGATTTTCTGACAAAACAGTGATTTTCTGTTTGAGCAGTTGGTGTAATTCGGGGATGGTGTGAATAATGGCATCTGCCTGCCATGCCGCCAGATCATCACGTGATTCTACGGGTAAATAGCCATAGGCTGCCAAGATGGTATACATATCGGCATGACGACCTGCGTCAATATCGCGCGGGTGATCACCGACATAGATAATATCTTGGGCATCGATCTCGAGCTGTTTGGCAGCCAAATACATTGGCTCAGGATCAGGTTTGGTCTTGCTGACATCTTCTGGGCACACCAAGACTGCACAGCGTTCAGTCAGATCCAGTTTGGCCAATAATGACTCACTTAAACCACGGGGTTTGTTGGTCACAATACCCCATGGAATTTGATGTGCTTCAAGTTCCTCAAGCAATGGATACATGCCTGAAAACAGGTCGGTATCGACCACAATATTGTCACCATACACATCTAAAAAACGTTGTCGATGCGCTAAAAAAATCGGGTCTGTGACCTCTAATTCTGGATAGACCAGTTTCACCATGGCACGTGCGCCTTCCGACACCTGAGTGCGGATAGTATCGGCATCCACCACAGGGCGTTGTTCATCATGGCACATTTGCTGAATGATACGAATAAAGTCCGCAGCGGTGTCGATCAGGGTACCATCGAGGTCAAATAAAACAGCTTTCATTCAGCACCTGTATTGGTGGTATGCACCATGTAATTCACATCAACATTCGGCGCTAACCAATAGTGTTTGGTAATTGGGTTGTAATGCAACCCCGTCATTTCTTTCAGGCTAAGCCCCGCATTGCGAATATCATGCGCCATTTCAGAAGGGCGGATGAATTTATGATAATCATGCGTGCCTTTAGGCAATAAACGCAGCACATATTCCGCGCCAATAATCGCAAATAAATACGATTTAGGGTTACGGTTAATGGTCGAGAAGAACACATGACCGCCTGGCTTGACCAGCGTTTGGCAGGCTTTCACGATTGAGGCTGGATCTGGCACGTGTTCCATCATTTCCATACAAGTCACCACATCATATTGACCTGCCTGTTCTTGTGCCAGTTGCTCAACTGGAATCTGACGGTATTCAATATTTTCAACATTGTCCTGCTGTGCATGCAAACGTGCAACAGCAAGTGGCGCTTCGCCCATATCAATGCCGAGTACATCCGCACCACGACGCGCCATGCTTTCTGCCAGAATTCCGCCACCACAGCCAACATCGAGTACTTTCTTGCCAGCCAGACCGCCAACACGTTCATCTACCCAGTTTAAGCGTAAAGGGTTGATTTGATGCAACGGGCGGAATTCAGAATGTTGATCCCACCATTTGGCAGCCAATGCTTCAAATTTTGCGATTTCTTGCGGGTCAACATTCAATTGCGACATAGTGTCACCTCTATATAAGGATGATTATTTAGGTTTAATCTGTTGGTAGTGTAGCGATTCTGGCAAAAAAAGCGATAAATCCAATAAAAAACTTCACAGAAGCAAAACGAATTGCTCGTGTTTGTTTTATATTAAGCATATAAACTTACGAAAAATGCTTAGAGGAAAAGCAAAGTCAATGAAAAAGTTAGTATTAAGTGGTTTGAGTGTAGCTGCATTGGCATTTTCAATGAATGCGATGGCAGCAGATTTTGTGGCTGGTAAAGACTATACCGTTATTGCAAATCCAGGTAAAACGGTTGCGCCAGCAGGCCAGCTCGAAGTGCGTGAGTTCTTCTGGTACGGTTGCCCGCACTGCTTTAAGCTTGAACCACATATGCAAGCATGGTTGAAGCAGATTCCAAAAGACGTTTATTTCCTTCGTACACCAGCAGCAATGAATAAAGTATGGGAACAAGGTGCCCGTGGTTATTACGTTTCTGAAGCATTAGGTGTGCGTAAAAAGACCCATATTCCACTTTTCCATGCGATTCATGAAGGTGGTCAGCAAATCTTTGATCAGGCTTCTCAAGCAAAATTCTTTGCGCGTTACGGCGTACCTGAGCAAAAATTTAACAGCATGTTTAACTCTTTCCCAATCACTGCAAAAATTGCAGAGTCAAATAAACTGGCGCAGCAATACCAGTTGACGGGTGTTCCTGCTGTGGTTGTGAATGGTAAATATGTGGTTCAGGGTGAAGATGGTAAAGTCACTCAAGTGGTGAATTACTTGTTAGAAAAAGAGCGTAAAGCGAAATAATTGATGCAATTTCAAATAAAAAGGACTGCCGTGACAGTCCTTTTTTTTATTTAGTCTTGATCCAGTTGAAAGTCTTTTAAATCAATCTGAACTTTCTGTGTCGGAAGTGATAAGGCCTGATTGACATACAGGTTAATTAACTTTTCACGTGAACCAATCGAGCGCTGGTAATAGCTTGAATTTAACAATAATGCTGCGCCGTAGGTCAGGGACCAGATATAAGAAAGATAATCACGAATCGACATATCGTAATTCTGTGATTTTAAATATTTTTCAGTCATGTCTTTTAACGACACGATACGTTGTTGACGGATCGAGTAAAGCTCATCAAATAGATGCTTTAACTTGGATTCAGTCATGGTCAGATGTTCTTCTAACTGATGCAGCAGAATGGTACGGCTTGGTGAGGTGAGGTGATAGAGCATGTAACGTGGCGCATACTCTTTAACATCTGTATTGTATTTGTCTGAAATTTTTAAGATTTCTTTTTCATTCTGGATAATTAGTTCCAGCAATAATTCATTTTTGCTACGGAAATGTTTATATAAAGTGCCTTTGGCAATATCCAGTTCAGCAACCAGTTCATCTAAGGTCATTTCTTGGTTGTTTTCTAATAACAGCTTTTCTGCAACCTGCAAGATTTTTTCTTTACGAATTAAGAACTGAGTATGACGATCTGGATTCATGATGCTTATAAGCTCCTCATAGTGTTCCACACTGCATTTGCATTAGTGTCCAATGCATCATAACGCGAAGCAATGCTTTTATATATCAAACTTTGGTTTGGATATGGTCAAGCGTTTTCTGGTTCCCAGTTGGAAATCCCACTGAATAATAAGCGCACTTGGGTCGCTGCATTATCAATAAACAGGTTTTGTTGTTCGAGTAAATGATCAATCGTGAACTGTTTTGGCAAATTGATCCAAGTCATGGCCCACGTAAATGACATATTAATCAAAATCGTAGAAAGGACCTGTAAATGCTTGGCTTCCTTGATGTGTTTGAAGGTTTCAAGCTTGCACAGATCAATGGCTAGGTCTTCGATCAGAAACTCAATTTCCCGTGCAATCGCAATACGTACGGTTTCAGATCCACCCCAGCGTTCCGCAATCATAAATTGCCATTGCTGCGGGCTGTGATTAACCGCCTGTACGAATAACTCAATGCTGGTGCGGGTTTTGGCTGAACCACTGTGTAACAGATAGCTTTGCCCCAATTGATGAATCAGGCTTTTTAAATGCAAAGAGACCTGATCAACCAGCTCTTGTCCGAGCGCATCCATGTCTTGAAAATGACGATAAAATGCCGTTGGTACCAAACCAACTTCACGTGCAACTTCACGCAAGCTAATGCTACTAAATGAGCGTCCTGCGGTACTCAGGTGGAGGGCTGCATCCAGTAAAGCCTGTCGACTCTGTTGTTTTCGTTCATCTCTAATCGACATGAATAAGATCCATTAAAACCATACCAAAGAGTCTAGCAAAAAAAACAGAAACTTTTTAGTCTTCGTACCTTGCTAAATACAGATGTTTTTGATCTTTACACGCGCAACAGATGTGCAAATGATAAGCAAGATCTAAGAGAGGCGTTTTATTTTCCCCGTATTTTGAGTGGCTTATAACGAGTATAAAAAATATTCAAAAAATTAGTGAACAAGTGTTGACTCAGTGAACACAAATAAATATAGTGTACACATGTTCACTACATGAACATTTGTTCACTCAAAATAAATAGCCAGATACAAAACGAGGAACGTATGAACGCAGAGTTAAGTTATCAGCCACATTGGATTCGAGAAGATTTCGTTGATTTTATCTTGCAAAAGATCAAGCCAACCTTCGCCTGGAAACGCATTCTTGCGCAAGTCACTGCTGTGCAGCCGCTGAGCGAAGATATGGTTTCACTCAGCTTAAAGCCAAATCATAATTTTGATATTCGCCAAGTTAAAGCAGGCCAAAGCGTTTTAATTACCCTCATGATTAACGGGGTATATCAACAACGTAGCTATTCCATTATTGAGGTCACGCCACAAGGTGAAATCCGTCTAGGCATTAAAGTTCAAGGTTTAGTGTCTAAAGCAGCACAACAATTGCGTGTTGGAGACAGCTTCGAGATTTCTCAGCCGCAAGGGGATTTCGTCTTACATCAAGGTCAGCAACCTGCATTACTGATTGCTTCAGGTTCTGGTATTACTGCAATTTATTCTTTATTAAAACAAGCATTACAACAGCAGCTTGAACAAGTGCATGTGGTGTATTTTAACCGTGCTGAAGTATTGCATCAGGACATCTTGGCTTTGGCTGAGCAATACCCACAACTGAACTATCATTTCTTTAATACGGCGCAGCAAAAACAGCATTTAGATGCAGCTTTGTTAGATAAACTCGTCCCTAATTTTAAAGATATTCAAGCCTATGCCTGTGGTCACCACAGCATGATGAAACAGGCGCAACAGATTTATACGCAGCATGGGGTCGTGGAGAACTTTCATCAAGAATTTTTCCAACCCGTACAAGTCGAGCATTCCAATGAAGCTCAACCGATTACGTTTCGTCGTGCGCAACAAAATTTTATTGCAACGACCAATCTCCTGAGCAGTGCAGAGCAAGCAGGTTTACGTCCACAACATGGTTGTCGCATGGGCGTGTGTAACCGCTGTAGCTGTACCAAAGTCAGCGGTGTGACCCAGAACGTCCTCACTGGCGAAATTGATGATCAACCGAATCGTCCAATCAAGTTATGTGTGAGCCAGGCGCTAAGCCCAGTCACGATTGACCTATAAAAACAAAGATATTTGAGGATCAACACAATGAATATGGCATTAGAATTTAAAACCGTATCAAAGTCAGCACATTTAACCCCTGAACAAGTCGAGGAGTTTGGTCGCCGTGTCGAGCAAATACGCCTAGAGGTGATGCAAAATCTGGGTGAGCAGGATTCAAAATATATTTATAAAGTGCGTAATTTCGTACGTTATACCGAAATCGCATCCCGTGGCATGTTGATGTTCGGTGGCTGGATTCCACCCGTATGGTTGCTGGGGACAGCCATGCTGGGTGTGTCTAAAATCGTCGAGAATATGGAACTGGGCCATAACGTGATGCATGGTCAGTTTGACTGGTTGAATGATCCAAGTTTACGTGGTGAAGATTACGATTGGGACAATACCTGTTCGGGCAATGACTGGCGCTATACCCATAACTATATGCACCATACTTATACCAATATTGTTGGTAAAGATCATGATGTCGGTTATGGCATTTTACGTGTCACAGAAGACCAGAAATGGGAAGTACGTCATTTGGCAAATATCCCATTGGCACTTCAGCTCATGTTCTTTTTTCAGTGGTATGTGGGTATACAAAACCTGCATCTGGAAGATGCGTTGGTGTATAAAACCAAAACATGGAAACAGGTTTGGGCAGATGCGGCTGAGTTCCGTAAAAAAGCCAAACGCCAAGTGCTAAAAGATTATGTGTTCTTCCCGGCGATTGCCACAGTAAACTTTATTCCAGTATTGGCGGGTAATGCAGTCGCAAACATCATGCGTAACTTATGGTCGTCAGCAGTGATTTTTAATGGTCACTTTACTGAAGATGCTGAAACCTTTGAAGCAGACAATACCGAGAACGAAACCAAGGCACAGTGGTACCTTCGTCAGATTCGTGGTTCAAGCAACTTCACGGGCGGGAAATGGATGCATTTTATGAGTGGTAATTTGAGCCATCAGATTGAGCATCATTTATTCCCTGATATGCCTGCCAATCGTTATGAACAAGTTGCACCACAAATCAGAGCATTATGTGCCGAATATGGAGTGAACTATAACGAAGCCAACTTCATGAAGCAGTTCTGGACGGTGTGGGTACGTTTGGCTAAATGTTCATTGCCGAATGATTTATCCGCGCAACTGGCACAAGGCTGGAGCAATCTGAAAGCGAAGTTTAGGTTTGCTTAATTGGGTGAATTGTAACGAATAAGTAAAACTGAAAGCACGTGTAATTGAGCTATACTATGGCGCAATGATATTTGAGCCATAGTTTTAAGGAATCGTTATGCGTATTGACCAAAGAGCATTAGACCAATTACGTGAGGTAAAAATTACCCGTAACTATACCCGTTACGCAGAAGGCTCAGTTTTGGTTGAGTTTGGTCATACTAAAGTGTTGTGTACTGCGAGTATTGATAATTCGGTACCACGCTTCCTGAAAGGTCAGGGTCAAGGCTGGGTAACAGCTGAATATGGCATGTTGCCACGCTCAACGCATACGCGTAGCGATCGTGAAGCGGCTCGTGGTAAGCAAACTGGTCGTACTCAAGAGATCCAGCGTCTGATTGGCCGTAGCTTACGTGCAATGGTGGATTTGAAGAAGTTGGGCGAGAACACCATTACCATCGACTGTGATGTGATTCAGGCAGATGGCGGTACCCGTACTGCGGCGATTACGGGTGCAGCGGTGGCTTTGGTTGACGCAATGAATGTATTGCTCAGCAATAAAAAGATTAAACAGGATCCATTAAAGAGTTTAGTGGCAGCAATTTCGGTGGGTATGTATAAAGACGAAGTACTCCTCGATCTATGCTACGAAGAAGATTCAAATTGCCAAACAGATTTGAACGTGGTGATGACACAAGCGGGTGAATTTATTGAAATTCAGGGAACGGCAGAAGACAAACCGTTTACCCGTCAACAGTGCAATGCAATGTTAGAGCTTGCAGAAAAAGGAATCGCGGAATTGATTCAAAAGCAACAGCAGGCACTCGGTTGGTAAGTTCCAGTTGATAGTGCGGGCGGTCTGGTGTGTTTAGACCGCCTTTTTTTTTATTATCTTGTTTTTTTGTCATCAAACTGCGATCAAATCATCATCTCACTGTCATTTATATTGTATTGACTATCTGCACTGATATTTTAACGGATAGTAAAATGCGAAATTTCTTTTTAGCGTTACTGAGTAGTAGCTGCTTTTTACTCAGTGCCTGTAATGATAGTGATCAAGGCGATAACAATAATTCCACACCAAATCCACAGCCGCCCACCACAAGCTGCAAAATTCACTGTGCGCCCTAATGAATAAAAATAAGGAAGTTAATAAGATGAATCGTCGTGACTTTGTATTAAATTCAACCAAAGCGTTGTTTGGTACGGCTGCATTGACCAGTTTTCCAATGAGTATTCAAAAAGCACTTGCGATTGATGCCAAGGTAGAAACAGGCACCATCAAAGACGTTAAGCACGTGGTGATTTTGACTCAGGAAAACCGTTCTTTTGATAATTACTTTGGCACCCTGAAAGGTGTACGTGGTTTTGGTGACCGTTTCACTATTCCACTGAGCCAAGGCCGTAAAGTCTGGGAACAATACGACGCCAATAAGAATAAAGTCTACCCCTATCATCTAGACAGCAGTCGCGGCAATGCACAGCGTGTCAGTGGCACGCCACATTCATGGACTGACGGGCAATACGCGTGGGATCATGGTCGCATGGGCAATTGGGTGCAATACAAGCAACCACAATCTATGGGTTATTACAAACAACAGGAAGTTGAATTCCAGTTTGCCTTAGCCAATACCTTTACTTTATGTGACGCCTACCACTGCGCAATGCATACTGGCACCAATTCTAACCGTATGTTTATCTGGACGGGAACCAATGGCCCAACAGGGGCGAATGTTGCCAGTGTGGTTAATGATCTGGACTCGATTGGAACATCTCTCACAGGTTATGACTGGACCACTTATCCTGAGCGCTTACAGGAAGCGGGCGTGAGCTGGAAAGTTTATCAAAACATGCCAGACAACTTTACCGATAACCCATTGGCAGGATTTAAAAAGTACCGCCGTGCCAACGAATTATCTGGCAAACCAGTCAATAACAGTACGATTTGTCCAGCTTATGATCCAGCCATTGATGCCAGACAACCCTTGTATAAAGGCATTGCCAATACCATGCCAGATGGTGGTTTTCTCGGTTCATTTAAAGAAGATATTGCCAAAGGGCAGCTACCACAGGTGAGCTGGTTGGTGGCGCCTGCAACCTATAGCGAACATCCTGGTCCTTCAAGCCCTGTGCAAGGTGCATGGTATATTCAGGAAGTGTTGAATGCGCTGACTGAACGTCCAGAACTGTGGAGTCAGACGGTTTTCCTGATTAACTTTGATGAAAATGATGGTTTCTTTGACCATGTGCCTTCACCAAGTGCACCTTCGATGGATATTTCAGGTGAAGTCTATGGTAAATCGACATTAAGCAAGGAACAAATGTCTTATGAGTATGCGACGCATGCCAAAGCATCCAATGGACAACCGAATTTTACCGATCCAAAAGTGAGTAATGGGGTTGGGGTCTATGGGCCAGGGATTCGTGTGCCGATGTATATCATTTCACCATGGAGTCGCGGTGGCTGGGTCAATTCACAAGTGTTTGATCATTCTTCCGTGATTCGCTTCTTGGAACAATGTTTTGGTGTACAGGAACCGAATATCAGTCCATATCGACGTGCGGTATGTGGTGATTTAATGTCAGCGTTTAACTTTAAGACCCCGAATTTACTCCCAATGCCAGATTTGGCGGGTAAGAAGAGCAAAGCAGAAGCGGATGCCATTCGTAAAGCACAGGAGCGTTTGGGGCAGGTGAGCCGTCCAGAAAGTCAGACCTATCCTGTGCAGGACATGGGTATTCGTCCATCTCGTGCCTTACCTTATATTCTGCACACCAGTGCTAAAGTGGACGTTGCAGCGAAAACCGTCAAACTGATGTTCTCGAATACGGGTTCGCATGCAGCCGTGTTCCATGTCTACGATAAATTAAATCTGGATGCTGTGCCGCGCCGTTATATGGTTGAGGCAGGCAAGCAACTGGATGATATCTGGCAGACTCATGACAATCGATATGATTTATGGGTATTGGGGCCGAATGGTTTCCACCGCAGTTTTACGGGTAATCTGGCTCAAGCGACACAAATTCAGGCATTGCCAGAAATTCGAGTCTGTATGGAAGAGTGTGATCCAAAGCTGTTCTTAAAAGTACGTAATGACGCAGCACAGGTTGCAAAACTGGTAATCAAGGCTAATGCTTATTTACCGAACAAGCTCTGGCAGATTGAAACAGCAGCAACTGAAAAAGAACTTGGCTGGGACATGAGCGAGTTTGGTGGTTGGTATGATTTCACCGTCACCATTGAAAATGATCCGAGTTATAGCCGTCGTTTTGCTGGACGTATTGAAACCAATGAAGACTCCATTTCTGATCCATATATGGGCTTTATTGAGCTATAAATTGTAGGATTAGATGAGAAAAAGCAGTCTAGGTGGGTACTTAGGCTGCTTTTTAGATTAAATTAGCGCAATAAAAAATAAAGACACAATATTATCAGTAGCAGCAAACTGAAAAAACCAGTCACAAATACTTCAGTACTGTCAAAATCTACCCGTTGCCCAAGCCGATAACCGCGGACTACTCCATAACCGATGCAACGAATTAATCCTTCAAAAATAATTTCAAAGATTACATTAATAAATACAAAGCGGAAAAACTTAAAAAGTAAGTGGAATAAAGCCTCAAATATGCTGTCCATCGTTATTATTTTAATCAATAGTGTTGCTAAACATTATGAGCTTACACAGATCGAAATGAAAGCAAACATATAGCTATCATCTTCAACAGAATCTCACTCAGTGTTTTCATGCTGTTACATAGCACTCAGATTTGGCTCATGTTCGTTTGATACAGTGAGCAAAAATTGAAAGTAAGAGATTCGGGGTAAGGATGTTACAAGTTTTTCTCGTGTTATTAACCGCAGTAACTTTTGTTTTAATGGCGGCAGATCCACGACCAACTGATTCGACCGAAGCCAAATCAGCGTGGCAAGTTGAAACAACTGAAGTTTCTAAGAAAACAGAACTCTTGGCTTCACAAAAGCATGAGTCTCAAGACAAAGAGACAGATCCGGTTTAAGCGTTAAAACGCATGGATAAATCAACCGCTCTTACATCTTTGGTCAATACACCCATTGAGATGTAGTCGACACCTGTGGTCGCCACTTCACGTAAATTTTCGATGGTAATATTGCCAGATGCTTCTAGCTTGCAGCGACCTGCAACATGTTTAACAGCATCAATCATTTGTTGCTGACTAAAGTTATCCAGCATCACAATATCAGCACCAGCTTCAAGTGCCTGATTTAACTCATCCCAAGTTTCGACTTCAACTTCGACTGGTTTTCCTGGGGCGATTTGGTGTGCTTTGGTGATGGCTTGCGCAATGCCGCCAGCAGCCATAATATGATTTTCTTTAATCAGGAAAGCGTCAAATAAACCTAAGCGGTGATTTTGACCACCACCGATTGCTACGGCATATTTTTGCGCGATACGTAGACCTGGTAAGGTTTTACGGGTATCAAGCAGTTTGGTATGTAAACCATCAAGCTGTTTGACGTAGCTAGCGGTTTTAGTCGCAACTGCAGACAAGGTCTGGATAAAGTTTAAAGCTGGGCGTTCTACTGTGAGTAAGCTGCGCGCTGAACCAGCGAGTTGTAAAAATGCTTCATTTGCACCAACAACTTCACCTTCTTGCTTTAACCATGTCACTTGCACGGTATTGTCATAGGCTTGAATCAAGGCATTCACCCACGGTTGACCTGCCAACACCATCTCTTCACGACTAATAATGGTTGCAGTGGCTTGCTCATCGACTGGTGTAAGCATGGCGGTAATATCGCCGTCCCCAATATCTTCTTGTAATGCTTGTTGGATATTGATTTGAATAGATTGTTCAAGCAAAGATTGAGGAATACTCATACCAGTTCCAGTATATTTTTGACCAAAAAACGTGTGCGTTATATTAGCACCCTCCTCATAAAAAATAAGCATTTCATCTCGATTATTCTGGATAAAGCATGGCAGAATGGCATCTATAAAGATTAAATTGCTGATTCGAGTCACAATGCAACACGCTAGATTTGCTCAAGTACAAGAGGGTGTATTGGTGGGAGCGACCCAGATTTCGTCGCCTAATTTCAATACACGTCCTGCTGGAACTGATATTCAACTGATCGTTATTCACAATATCAGTTTGCCGCCTTCCCAGTTTGGTGGGGGATATATTCAGCAATTTTTTCAGAATCAATTAGACTGGTCGCTACATCCTTATTTCCAGACCATTGAAGGGATGCAGGTCTCGGCACATCTGTTGATTTTGCGGACAGGTGAAGTGATTCAGTTTGTGAATTTTAATGATCGTTCTTGGCATGCAGGACGTTCGAGTTATCTTGCACAGAAAGAATGTAATGATTATTCGATCGGGATCGAGCTGGAGGGCAGTGATGATTTGCCTTTTGAGCCAGCACAGTATCAAGCATTGGTTGAGATTGTGAAAACCTTACAACAGGCCTATCCAAAAATTCAAAATCATATCGCAGGCCATTCTGACATTGCGCCAAAACGTAAAACCGATCCAGGTGAACATTTTGATTGGCAATTATTTCGAAATTTGCTCGCTCAACAGAAGTTAGCCGAAAAAACATCGATAGATTTATAATTTCACAACGAAATCTGTTGGGACTTTCATTACAATAACGCTTTTTAAAAGATAAGCCGTAGGTGAATGCGATGGCATTGTGGCGATCGACTGTAATTGTCAGTGCAATGACAATGTTATCTCGGGTATTGGGTTTGGTACGTGATGTTGTATTACTCAATGTATTTGGTGCGGGTAAGGACTTCGATACCTTTGTTGTTGCCTTTCGTATTCCCAACTTTTTTAGGCGCTTATTTGCAGAAGGGGCTTTTTCTCAGGCCTTTATTCCTGTTTTAACTGAATATAAAACTAGCCGTGCCCATGCCGAAGTCCAGATTTTAATTAGTCGAGTATTTGGTTGCCTGCTTACGGCTATGTCCTTACTGACCTTTGTAGCGATGGTTGCCGCACCAGCGATTATTTATCTCTACGCACCTGGTTTCCATAACGACCCAGAGAAGTTTGAGCTTGCGGTCGATATGTTCCGCCTGACCATTCCGTATTTGATGTTTATGTCATTGACGGCTTTTGCCAGCAGTATCCTGAACAGTTACGGTTCTTTTGCCTCACCTGCATTTTCACCAGTACTACTCAATGTTGCGATGATTGCAGGGGCGTGGTGGCTGACGCCGTATATGGCGGAGCCGATCATGGCTTTGGGTTGGGCTGTGGTTGCAGCGGGTGTTCTACAGTTGGCGATTCAGATTCCGGAATTATGGAAGAAAAATTTGCTGATTCCACCTAAAGTGGATTTTAAACATGAAGGTGTGGATCGCATTTTAAAATTGATGCTGCCTGCCTTATTTGGCGTATCCGTTACCCAGATTAACTTATTGCTGAATACCATTTGGGCATCATTTATGCAGGATGGTTCTGTCTCATGGTTATACAGTGCCGAGCGTATGACCGAGTTACCATTGGGGCTGATTGGGGTCGCGATTGGTACAGTCATTTTACCTTCGCTCTCTGCTCGTCATGCAGAGCAAGACCAAGCTAAATTTAGAGGCATGATTGATTGGGCTGCGAAGATTATTATGCTGGTGGGAATTCCTGCGAGTATTGCCTTATTTATGTTGTCGACGCCGATTATTCAAGCGCTATTCCAACGTGGTGAATTTACTTTAGAAGATACCAGAATGACGGCTCTGGCATTGCAATGTATGAGTGCAGGTGTGATTTCATTTATGTTGATTAAAGTCTTTGCACCTGGCTTCTATGCCCAGCAAGATACCAAGACCCCAGTCCGTGTCGGCTTAATGGCGGTTGCTGCCAATGCCATTTTAAATGTGATCTTTATTGGCTTCTTTAAATTGATCGACTGGCATGCAGAACATATGGCTTTAGCTTTGGCGTCTTCTGGTTCTGCTTTGGTGAATGCTGGCATGCTGTATTTCTATCTGCATAAACGTAATATTTTCCGTTTTGGTGCGCATTGGAAAAAACTTGCGTTTCAATATGCAGTTGCCAATATCGCGATGATTGCTGCGCTTTGGTATGGCTTAACGTGGTATCAGGGAGAGGTATCGCAATGGCTGCGTATTGCAGAAGTGATCGGTTTATGCGTAGTAGGGGTAGTTGCTTACCTAATCGGATTACTGGTGACAGGATTTAGACCGAGACATTTAAAAGCATAAGTCATTTGAAAAATTAAACCCTCCAACATGGAGGGTTTTTTATTATTTCACTTCCAGTAATTCAATATCAAAAATTAAAGTACTGTTTGGTCCGATCGCATCACCTGAACCAACATCGCCATAAGCAAGATTGGCTGGAATAAAGAAGCGCGTCTTACCGCCTTCCTTCATGGTTTGCACACCTTCCGTCCAGCCTGCAATCACCTGGTTCAGTTTGAACTCCACAGGATGATTACGGGCAATTGAACTGTCAAATACGGTACCATCCAGTAAACGGCCTTCATAATTGACTTTAACGGTAGAGGTCGCTTTGGGAGATTTTCCCTTACCAGCTTGGAGCACTTGATATTGTAAGCCGGACTTGGTGGTTACGATATCGGCTTTTTTGCCGTTTTCCGCTAAAAACGCTTTGCCGGACTGATCATTTTTTTGGGCCTGTTCCTGAAACTCAACCAGTTGCTTGGCTTCTAGACGCTTTTTATATTGATTCAGCACATTAGCCATTTCTTCATCGGTTAAAGAGGCCGCTTTACCTTGCATGGCTTCCTGTAAGCCTTGTACAAAGGTCTCGATATTTAAATCTTTGAGTGTTTCGGCATTCCCTCGACCCATCAGATAGCCGTAGCTATAGCCAAGTTGATCTTTTTGTGGGCTCTTTGTTGAAATGGGTGCTGCTTGAACCGTTCCGATGGTTGAGGCAATTAAAATCAGGCCTAATCTTTTCATTCTATCTTCCAAAAAAATAAAGGAGGGCACCAGCCCTCCTTAAATCATTTATTTTACAGCGATTAATTCTACGTCAAATACCAATGGGCTATTTGGTGGAATTGAACCAGGGACACCTTGTTCACCGTAACCTAGATTTGCAGGAATATAAAGCGTTGCCTTACCACCTTCTTTCATCAGCTGTAGACCTTCAGTCCAACCTGGAATGACTTGATTCAGTGGGAATTCAATTGGTTCGCCACGGTCATAAGAGCTATCAAATACTTTCCCATCTGGAAGCTGACCTTTGTAATGCACTTTTACGATAGAGCTTGCGGTTGGTTGCTTACCTGTACCTTCTTTGGTGATTTTATATTGCAAACCAGAAGCTGTTGTTTTCACACCTTCTTTTTTCGCATTTTCTGTCAAGAAGCTGCTATTGGTTGCTTCAACTTTTTTGGTTTCATCCATTTGCTTTTGTTGTAGTTCCTTTTGGAATTCTACATACGCTGCTTGTAGCTCTTCTTCTGTATATGCAGCAGGTTTTTGCGTATGGGCATCACGGAAACCTGTGATAAATGCACTTGTTTCTAATTCTGGTGGTGTTTGCTTAGCAACTTCGTAGCCGAGTGCGTAGCTGATTTTTGCGACAGGTGCTGCATTTTTATCAGCTTTTGCCCCAAGTTCAGTCGCTGGGTGTTGAGTTGCATAGTAGACAGGAACGAGTGCTGCACCGCCTAATACGGCTGCGACAACGAAAGGTAAAGCTTTACTCATGAGATGTCCCAAAGTGAGATTGGAATAAAAAATATGGCAATGATCTTAGCATGTCTAAGCTGAGGCATTGAATAATTAAGCACAAAAATGCGTGGGTTTTTTATAAGATTTATGTGTTTAAGCATAAAAAAACCAGATCACGGGATCTGGTTTTTTAACAATCAATTTAAAGCTTGCTTAATCATCTTTATTGGCTTTATAAGCATATGAATAGTTATAACCATAACCGTAACCCGCACTAGAACGTTGAATGTCATTCAGGATGAAGCCATTCACTTTTACATTCGCCTGTTCAAAACGGTTCAGGCTCAGTTCAAGCTCTTTCATTTGTGATTTGGCATAACGTGCAACCAGTAAATTCACACCCGCATATTGCGAAATAATAATACCATCCGTTACTGCCAATACTGGTGGCGTATCGATAATGATATGGTCATATTGCTGGCTCAACTGCTCCATCAAGGCTTTAAATTTTTCTGAACCAAGCATTTCAGACGGATTCGCCGGATTTTTACCCCGTGCAATTACACTGAGTCCCGCTACATCGGTTTGATGGACCACTTGGCTTAAGTCAGCTAAATTACTTAAATATTCAGATAAACCTGGTTTAACATCAAGATTAAAGTATTTATGTATATAGCCACGACGCATATCGGCATCAATCAGTAATACCTTTTTATCGCTCTGCGCAAGGATAGTGGCTAAATTGGTGGAGATAAATGATTTTCCGACTTCTGGTGAGGGTCCCGCAATCATGATGATATTGTTTTTAGCATTGGCTAAAGCAAAATGAATCGCAGTTCGGATACTACGTAAACTTTCTACTGCAATATCATCATTATGTTTAACCGCCAAAATTGGAATCGATTTCTTTTTCTTCAAGATACTCATACGGGTTTCTTGAACAGGGGAGCGTGGCACAGTGGCATATACTGGCAGATCAAACTCGTTCTCGATTTGAGTTGAATCTTTCACACCGGTACGCAACATATTCCGCAATAAGGCAATCAAGGTGCCCAAAAAACCACCGAGGAAGATCGAAAGGATTAGAATCTGTAATTTTTTCGGTTTAATTGGTTGTACTGGCTCAACTGCGGTATCCACGATCCGTACATTACCAATTTCGCCCGCTTTGGCAATACGCAATTGCTGATAGGAGTTGAGCAAAGCGGTATATAGCTGAGTTTTGACTTCAACTTCACGATATAGCTGCAGGTATTGACGTTGAACATCTGGTAACTGTTTCAAAGTACTATTTAGCGCAGCGATTTGTTTATCTAATGCCGTAATTTGCGCATTAATTTCACGCATCGCTGGATGCTCGGCCGTATATTTGGCTGCAAGATCTGCCTGTTGCTGTTGTAACTCAATTTTTTTGGTTTCAAGTGTGATACTTTGGGTTAAATACAGTTCGGACTCTTTGGTGACATCAACGGTATTATATTGTTGACGGAACTTGTTAAATAGCCGTTCTGCATCATCCAGTTGCTTTTTAAGATCTGGCAGTTGTTCATCCAGGAACTTTAAGGTTTGTGCGGTTTCTGCAGAACGGCGCTCGACATTTTGTGCGCTATACGCAGCTAAAACCGCATTCAGTACTTTGGTAATGTGCCCTTTGTCTTGACCTTGATAATTGAGTTCTAAAATTCCCGTTAACTTACCCCTTTCTGTTACTGAGTAACTTGAATTAATTGCTTGTACTGCAGCCGGTAAAGAACTCTTTAGTATGAGATAGTTTGTATTAAAAGTATATTTTGTAAATATCGCAATTTTCCAAATACCATAACGAGTATTGATTTGATTTAGCTTATTTAATGGTGCTGTTAAGATTACTTCTTCTGTGGCAGGATCGGTTAAGCTAAAACTTTGGTCCTTAAAACTTAAGCTCAGTGGCTTATCTAGATAGTGGTTTGGTACTTCAAATTGCTGGATATCAAAGCTTTTTTCTTCATCATGAAATGTAACGGCTTTAGGATTATATTCAGTCCGATAATCAGTTTTATTAAATAAACGATGCGAAAAAGTATCCTCTGGACTGGAAATACTCAGGTCCAGATGCAGGGCCTGAATCACCGAGCCAAGTACCAGACGTGACTTTAAGATTTCGATTTCAGATTGGGCTGGTGATTTTTGATCTATCACTTGCGAGAGATCACCTAGTAGAGCCGCAGAAGCCCCTTTTTTATCTTCCACTTGTACCAGCGCATCGACTGAATAGGTATTGGGCGTTGCACGTAGGTAGAGTAAAGCAAGCACCAAGCTTAGAATAATACACAGCGCAATGAGCTTCCATTGTGCGATCAAAGCAAAGAACAGCTCTTTCAAGTCAATTGTATCTTCAGTATTGGTAGTTTGGCTCATAATCTTAATCTAAGAAGTTAAATATAATTTTTCCAGTCAGTCACGCACTGCTGAATTAGCTGACAGGTATTATCAAAAAAGGCTTGATCGTGTTGATAGGGGTCAGGTACATTTTTATTCTGCCAATGTCCCAAACGAAATACTTTGCCTTTTGCAAACGGCCATGTTTGCTCGATATGCTTTTGCTGATTATGGCTCATGACTAAAATCAGATCTGCCTGTTTAAGCTGTTCTGCATTCAGTTTTTTTGCTATATGCGTACCCATATCAATATTTAAACGTTGCATACACAATTGAGCTTTGTCATCAGCCGGATGCCCGATCAAGCCAGAAATACCCGCTGACTCGACTCGTAACTCTGGATGTTGCTGTTTGAGTAGATACTCTGCCATGGGGCTGCGGCAAATATTGCCTACACAAACAACTAAAATATTTTTAATATCCATTTAGTTATTGCCCTAGACGATCAAAATTATATAGCGCACTAGAGAAAGGAATAATCTGGTTGATCACACGTTGCCAGCGCGTCAAACCAGTCGCGTCGACATAGACAATATCATTACGACGCAATTTAAACTGATTGGCTAGACCAAAATCACCCAGACTCATTAGGTTGAGATGATAAAGTTCGGTATGGCGATCTTGAGGATTGGTACGGAGCACATAAATCCGGCTGGCGCTGGCTGAAAGAGGATTAATTCCTAAGCTCTCGCCTAAAGCATCACTGAGGGTCATACCCTGATCACGCATAGGTAGAGCCTGATTTTTGCCTGACTCACCCATCACATAAATTTTCTGGTTTTCACGGCTACTGACATAAATCGTATCGTTCGGTTGGACTAAAAGCTTATGTAGCGAATAGCCTGCTTTTTCCAACGCGATAGTATTCAGATCATAAGTTTGCCCATTACGAATCAACTGAATAAAAGTATTATCACCTTTATCTGCGACACCACCCGCCATACCCAAAGCCGTATAGATACTGATGGGTTGATCATTTAAGTAGAACTGGCCACCTTTGATAACACTACCTTGCACCGAATAACGCTGTCCCTGGTAAGACAGGACTCGTACAATCACATCAGGATTCTTTAAATATTGTGCAAATCGGTTGCGTAAATCGATGTTGATTTGTGAAAGTGTTTTACCCGAAGCTTTATAGCGTCCAACCAAGGGAACTTGAACATAGCCATTGGAGTCAATTGGATAACCATTGGCTTGGATCGATTGATCATTGGTTAGATTATTAACTGGTGGTGTGATTTCAGGATAAGCCCACAGCTGGATGGAGAGAATATCACCTGAACTTAGGCGATAAGCCCGTTGCTGTTGTTTAAAAAGTGTCGAATAGTTGTTGCGATAGTCAATTTGAGCGGGCTGAATCGCGGGTAAGCTGTTCTGGGTAATTTTGATTACATTGACATTGGTTCCCTGGTCAGTCGTGTACACACCTTCACTTGGAATATCATGTGTTTGTAAGCCAGAAGTCACAGCACAGGCTGTTGCACTCAGACTAATCGCAAGAATGGAAAAAAGTTGATAATGCTTCACACTCGACCCTTGAATAGTTATATCTGTTGTCACACAACAACATATCTTTGGACTTAGAATTGGGCTCATTCTAGCTGAAAAATATCAAAAAAGCACCGAAGAATCATTTCGGTTTGTATGTTTAGTTTATCTGAAAAAACCTGAAAATGGCTTTGCAGCATATGATACTCGTAAGGCTAAGAATAACCTTGTAAAAAGCTTTTGAGTCCTGTTAGAGGGTTTAAATTAGGTTCGGTTAAGTCTTTGCTGTAATAACGTATTTCAGCTTTAATTAAAGCCATAAAATGGACTATTTACTATATGTAGAAAACATTTAAAAAAGATAAAGTTGATTGAAATCATTCCTGCTATATTCAGTAAAAATAGTGTCATTCGAGTGTATGAGAAAAGTTAAAGCCTTTTGCTTTAAAACACAGCAGTGATAGAAGTTGATGAGCAACAAGTAAGATATTCTCGTTAGGAAAACAGGATTTTAGCGACGAGCTGTAATTGTTATTTTGTCAAATCCTTTCAATCAATGTCTAGTTGTTCCTACCCAAGTACTGGGCGATAGGAGCAAGAAAGGGTGTATTAACAAAATACCTGAGAGGAATAAGCAACTTTTAAAGCATACATAATAAGTCATATATAAAAAGGGTGAATTTGATGAAGAAAGTTTTATTGGTATTCGGCACACGGCCAGAAGCGATCAAGATGGCGCCTTTGGCTTTAAAGTTACAACACTATTCGCAAGATTTTGAGACCAGAGTCTGTGTAACCGGACAACATCGGCAGATGCTGGATCAGGTGTTGGAACTATTTAGTTTAAAACCTGATTTTGACTTAAATTTAATGAAGCCAGGACAAACGCTCTCTGATGTGACCTCCGGAGTGCTTAAAGGTCTGGAGCAGGTGTTTGAACAATGGCTGCCAGATGTGATTTTAGTACATGGTGATACTGCGACTACATTTGCCGCATCCTTAGCTGCGTATTACCATAAAATCAAAGTAGGGCATGTTGAGGCTGGGCTACGTACAGGTGATTTATATTCGCCTTGGCCGGAAGAAGCTAATCGACAATTAACCGGGGTATTGGCAAATTATCATTTTGCACCAACACAATCCTCTTATGACAACCTGATTAAAGAAAATGTGAATCCAGCGACTATTGTTGTGACCGGTAATACCGTGATTGATGCGCTATTGCAAGTCAAACAAAAGGTTGAGCAAGATCAAACACTGATCGAACAATTTCAACGGCAGTTCTCATTTCTCGAGAAAGATAAGAAACTGATTCTGGTGACGGGTCATCGTCGTGAGAACTTTGGTCAGGGTTTTTTAAATATTTGTCAGGCCTTAGCGAATCTGGCAAAAAAATATCCGGATATCCAGATTGTGTATCCGGTGCATTTAAATCCCAATGTACAGCAACCAGTGAACGCGCTTTTGGCCGATATTGACAATGTTTATCTGATTGCGCCTCAAGACTACTTACCATTCGTCTACTTAATGAATCGTAGTTACCTGATTCTGACTGACTCTGGTGGAATTCAGGAAGAAGCGCCTTCGCTGGGTAAACCCGTTCTGGTGATGCGAGATACCACCGAAAGGCCTGAAGCTGTACAGGCTGGTACAGTGCGTTTAGTGGGAACAGAGATCGCCGCGATTGAACAGTCGGTAGTAGAATTAATTGAAAACCCTGATATTTATGCTGAAATGGCTGCAGCGCATAATCCGTATGGCGATGGTACAGCCTGTCAGCAGATTATTCAGTTTTTGCTCCAAGTCTTATAATCAAGATGCCGGTATATGACTCAGCTTTATAAATTTTCTTGATTTTATTTATAAAGCGATAAGAATGATTGATAAGTTTCAGTAAACACAATCATACAATTGAAATGAGGGAGTCTAAAAAAATTTGTTATAGTACGCACGACGTTTAATGTGAAGCATTAGGCCTGAAAAAATCATTTGATACTGATGTAAACTTTATAAAGGAATAGGCTGATTGTGATGCAACTTGCCGAATTGAAAATAGCAATTATTGGTTTAGGGTATGTAGGTTTGCCATTGGCAGTAGAATTTGGCAAAAAAACTCCTGTAGTGGGCTTCGATATCCACCAAAAACGTATAGATGAACTTAAAAGTGGTCAAGACCATACTTTGGAAGTTTCACCAGAAGAATTAAGTCAAGCCACCAACTTAAGTTATAGCGCAAATTTAGAAGACTTAAAAAGCTGTAACTTTTTTATTGTGACTGTACCGACTCCGGTTGACGAGGTGAATCGTCCAGACTTGACACCTTTACGAAAAGCGAGCGAAACCTTAGGCAAGGTGATTAAAAAAGGCGATATCGTTGTTTACGAATCCACCGTTTATCCGGGCGCTACCGAAGAAGTCTGTATTCCTGTGCTCGAAAAAATTTCAGGCCTAAAGTTTAACCAGGATTTCTTTGCGGGTTATAGTCCAGAACGGATCAATCCTGGCGATAAAGTAAATACCTTAACCAAGATTAAAAAAATCACCAGTGGTAGTACGCCCGAAGTTGCAGATAAAGTAGATGCGGTTTATGCCAGCATTATTACTGCCGGTACCCATAAAGCATCAAGTATTAAAGTTGCAGAAGCAGCCAAGGTTATCGAAAACACACAGCGTGACTTAAACATTGCCTTGGTGAATGAACTATCGGTGATTTTTGATCGTCTGGGTATTGATACCATAGATGTGCTTGAAGCTGCTGGCAGTAAGTGGAACTTCTTGCCATTCCGCCCAGGTCTGGTAGGAGGCCATTGTATTGGTGTCGATCCATACTATTTAACCCATAAAGCTGAAGAAGTGGGCTACCATCCACAGGTTATTCTGGCCGGTCGTCGTATTAATGACAATATGGCACGCTATGTCGCGCGTAATACCATCAAGCGTATGCTACAAAATGGTATTGATGTGCCTCGTGCAAAAGTAGGCGTACTCGGCGTTACCTTTAAAGAAAATTGCCCGGATATCCGTAACAGTAAAGTCGCGGACTTGATTAGAGAATTCGAAGCCTGGGGTGCTCAAGTGGTCGTTGCGGACCCGTGGGCAGATGCTGACGAAGTCAAGCATGAGTATGGAGTTGAATTAGGTCAGGTCAATGCAGAACATCCGGTCGATGCACTGGTTGTTGCGGTGGGACATAATGAATTCCGTAACTTGTCTGCAGCCGAGCTAAAAAGCTATGTGCGCAGTAATCAACCTGTTCTTGCCGATGTCAAAGGTTTATTTGACCGTATCAGCATGACTGAACAGGGCTTTACAGTCTTCCGTCTATAATTTAAAAATTGAAAAGAAGTGAAACGATGAAAAAATTTGCTCTTATCGGTGCGGCTGGATATATCGCACCCCGCCATTTGAAAGCAATCAAGGAAACAGGCAATACTTTGGCTGTAGCCATGGATGTAAATGACTCTGTCGGAATTATGGACAGTCACTTCCCTGAAGCAGAATTCTTTACTGAATTTGAAGAATTTGAAGCCTATGTAGAAGACCAAAAATTAAAAGGTGAAAAGCTGGATTATGTTGCGATCTGCTCACCCAACTATCTCCATGCCCCTCACATGAAATATGCGTTGAAAAACGGTATTGAAGTGATTTGTGAAAAACCATTGGTACTGAATTCAGAAGATTTAAATATGCTTTCTGAATATGAAAAGCAATATGGTGCCAAGGTAAACTCAATTTTACAGTTACGTTTACATCCGTCTATTATTGCCCTGCGCGATAAAGTTCAAGCTGCACCGGCAGATAAAGTATTTGATGTTGACCTGACGTATCTCACTTCTCGTGGTAAATGGTATTTAAAATCCTGGAAAGGCGTAGACAACAAATCGGGTGGGGTTGCGACCAATATTGGTGTGCACTTCTATGACATGCTGCACTTTATTTTTGGCAAGATTGTTAAAAATGAAGTGCATTTCCGCGATGAAAAAACGGCTTCAGGTTATCTGGAATACGAACGTGCGCGTGTACGTTGGTTCCTGTCGATTGATGCCAATAACCTTCCGGACAATGCAGTACAAGGTGAAAAACTGACTTATCGCAGTATTACCATTGAAAATGAAGAACTTGAGTTTTCTGGCGGCTTTACCGATCTTCATACCCAAAGCTACCAGCGTGTACTGGAAGGTAAGGGTTACGGGGTTGAAGAAAACCGTGCAGCAATTGAAACTGTTGAAGTGATCCGTGTTTCTCCTATTGTTGAAAATCCGGAAAATCCTCATCCATTATTGGCAAAGGTGAAAAAAGCATGAGCTTTTATCAACATGAAACGGCCATAGTGGATGATGGCGCACAAATTGGTGAAGATTCACGGGTCTGGCACTTTGTGCATGTCTGTGGCGGCGCCAAAATCGGTAAAGGTGTGTCTCTTGGTCAGAACGTATTTGTGGGTAACCGCGTCATTATTGGTGACCATTGTAAAGTCCAGAACAATGTATCGGTTTACGATAATGTCGTTCTGGAAGAAGGCGTATTCTGTGGGCCGAGCATGGTCTTTACTAATGTGTATAACCCGCGTTCGCTGATAGAGCGTAAAGATCAATATCGTGACACGCTGGTGAAAAAGGGTGCCACATTAGGCGCGAACTGTACCATTGTCTGTGGTGTAACGATCGGAGCATATGCTTTTGTTGGGGCGGGTGCAGTCGTGAATAAAGATGTCCCTGCTTATGCATTGATGGTGGGTGTACCTGCAAAACAAATTGGCTGGATGAGTGAGTTTGGTGAGCAACTAGATCTTCCTTTGCAAGGACAGGCACAAGTGACCTGCTCGCATACAGGCGCAGTTTACCAACTTGATGGAACGACACTGACAAAGCAAGGTTAATATGATTGACTTTATTGATTTAAAAGCACAGCAACATCGAATTAAAGATAAAATTGATGCCGGTATTCAAAATGTATTGACGCATGGTCAATATATTCTAGGTCCAGAAGTAACTGAGTTGGAAGAAAAGTTAGCTGCCTATGTCGGTGCGAAATACTGTATTACCTGCGCCAACGGAACCGATGCTTTACAAATTGCACAAATGGCATTTGGTATTGGTCCAGGTGATGAGGTAATCACACCAGGCTTCACTTATATTGCGACCGCGGAAACAGTGGCTTTATTAGGTGCGAAGCCAATCTATGTAGATGTTAACCCTAAAACTTATAACCTGGATGCGGAAAAACTAGAAGCTGCCATTACCCCTCGCACAAAAGCCATTATTCCGGTGAGCCTATATGGTCAGTGTGCTGACTTTGATGCAATCAACGCGATTGCTGCAAAGTACGGTATTCCGGTAATTGAAGATGCGGCACAAAGCTTTGGTGCAACTTACAAAGGACGTAAAAGCTGTAATTTAAGTACTGTTGCCTGTACCAGCTTTTTCCCAAGTAAGCCATTAGGCTGTTATGGTGATGGTGGGGCTATTTTTACCAGCGATGATGAGTTGGCTAAAGTAATTCGTCAGATTGCACGTCATGGGCAAGATAAGCGTTACCATCATATCCGTGTCGGCGTGAATAGTCGCTTAGATACCATTCAGGCTGCGATTTTGTTACCAAAACTAGAAATTTTGGATGATGAAATGCAGGCACGTCAAAAAGTAGCTGAAGTTTATAACCAGTTATTTAATCAGGCGGGTATCCAGACAACGCCATATATTGAGCCACATAACACCAGTGCATGGGCACAATATACGATTCAGGTTGATAATCGTGCAGATGTTCAGGAAAAACTAAAAGCTCAAGGGATTCCAACGGCTGTACATTATCCGATTCCTTTGAATAAACAACCTGCAGTGGCCGATACAAGCGTAAGTTTGCCCGTCGGTGATGAAATTGCAGAAAGAGTTATGAGCTTGCCAATGCATCCTTATTTAGATCATGCGAACATTGTTACTATTGTAGATTGTTGGAAGTAAAATGAAGATATTAATGCTTGCACCTTATTCATCACCAATTGTTCAACGGTTGGTAAAAGCTTTAGAAATGTATAGTGAGTGTGAAATTTGGGTTGCAAGCTTTAATGTTGAAACCGATTTAGAGAAAAAAATAATTGGATTAGGTGAGATTAACAGTTTTATAGATTATTTTAAATTTTACAAAGTTAATAAATTAGTTAAAAAAATAAATCCAGATATAGTTCATGCACATATTATTAATCACTATGGAGTGATGGCTATCTTCCAGAAAAAGCCATTGCTAGTAGGTTTATGGGGATCTGATGTAATGCTGGCTCCAAAGAAGGGTTCTTTAATTAAGAGAAGTATCTTTAAGTTAATAAATAAAATTGTAGTAATAAAAGCAGATAAATTACACACATCTTCTTCACATATTTTAGATGAACTTGTTTTACAGTATGGAGAGTTTGTCAAAAATAAAACGGATGTTTTTTATTGGGGATTTCCAGTGGAAAAGCCCTCGGATATTAGTCAAGGATTAATTGAAAGGAATTTTAAACAGGAATTTGATATTTGTTCAAATGATAGACTTATAGTCTTCCCTAGAGGGGTCTCAAGTGTTTATGATCCTGATGGAGTCATAAAGATTATTAAAAAAATTTCTAATATAAAGGAATTCAAAATTGTTGTTTTAAGAGGTTTTTCGTCAGATAAAGAAGTTGAGAAATTTAAAGAGAATTTAGGTGTGCTTAATAAAAAAATTATTTTTATCAACAGGCTATTGAATACAGAGGAGTTGTATGTCCTTTATGGGCAATCAAAATTTCATATATCCGTGCCTATTTCTGATGCACTTGGAGGAGGTGTGGTTGAACCATATTTGAGAGGGAGTTTTCCGATTTTAAGCAACTTATTACCTTACGAAAAATTTGTTAATGATAATCATGGATTTGTATTAAAAGATTATAGTGAAAAAAGTTTAAATAATCTGGAAAAAACTATATTTCATGAAAATTTTCAAGAGAATGATTTTCTTAGTTCTACTTATTCAGCAAATTCTATCGTATCTAAGTTTACTGAATTATATAAAAATACCTTAAAATGAATATAAAAAAAATATTACATTTCAGTATTGGCCCGATTGGGGCAGCATTGTTAGGTATTTTAACAATACCAGCATTAGCTTGGATATTTACTGTAGAAGATATAGGTCGATTTAGTATTTTACAAATTGTAATGAGCTTTTCTTGCATTTTACTTACTCTAGGTTTAGATCAAGCATATGTTCGTGAATATCATGAAGTTGAAAATAAAGCGGTTATTTTTAAAACATCAATTCTAACATCAGTTTTATTTAGTATATTCATTGCTTTGCTATTTTTGCTTTTCGGGATAAATTCAATTTCTCAAAATGCATATAAATTATCATCATTTTATTTATCTTACATGACAATAGTCTGTGTAATTTTAACCGTGTTGCTTAGATATGTAACATTGAATATCAGAATGCAAGAAAAAGGGTTGATCTATTCTATAAGTCAAATTTTTCCAAAAATATTCCTTCTTGTAGCTGTTTTAAGTTTGTTTTTTTGGGGGGGGGATGATATTGATTTTAATCAATTAATTACAATTCAAGCTAGTTCATTATTTTTAGTACTGTTTATTTTTTGTCTCTATATTAAAGATGAATTGATTTGTCTACTAAAAGTAAAATTTGATTATGAGATTTTGAAAAAAATGCTTGTTTTCGGATTTCCTTTAGTTGTTAGTGGACTAGTATTTTGGCTAATGCAGGCATGTTCTCGTATATTCCTTTTAAATAATTCTACATTAGCAGAAGTAGGACTTTTTAGTGTTGCTGTTAGCATATCAGCAGGTTTTAGTGTTTTAACAACTATTTTTAATACAATATGGGTTCCGACAATTTATAAGTTAATTAAAGAAGGTGATCCAGTTAAGGAAGTAGAGAATGTAAGTCAAATTATTGCATTGGTAATCTCATTTATATTGTTTGCAGTTTGCATAGTTATGCCATTAATCCCTAAATTTTTACCAAATACATATATTGGGATTGAATATATAATTTTGTTGTGTATTTTACAGCCTTTGCTTTATACACTATCTGAATCTACAGCGATAGGAATATTAGTTAAGAGAAAAACAATTCTCTCTATATTCGTAAGTATTATAGGGTTACTTGCAAACATGCTTCTATTATGGTTTTTGGTTAAAAATAATGGTGCTATTGGAGCAGCAATATCTATAGCTATATCATTTTGGATTTATTTCATCATTAGAACAGAAATCTCTAGTCGTGTTTGGAGAGATTTTAAAAGGTCTAAATTATATTTGCATAGTTTGCTTTGCGTATTCTTCTCACTTTTAGTTTCTTTAATGGGGTGGGGTTATATTTATATTGTTTTTGCGGCATTGTTTTTTTTAATATTTAGTATTTTTATGTTTTTAGACGTTTTTAGAAATATTTTAAGAAATATTTCTTCATATATGAGGATGCTATGAGAGAAATGACTAGTTACAACAATAATAAAATATTATTGTTTCTTATTTTTCCTATTGCCCTCTTTACTGTTATGGCAGGGTTTGTTTCAGAGTTTTATGCAACCACTCCTTTTATTTCGTTAATAGCTTCATTTTTATTAGTGATAATAATTTTTTCAAATGTTATATATGGGAGAAATATGCTAATTAATCCATTAAGTATATTTTCTTTTATGTATTTGGGGTATGTGTTTGGTGCTTTTTATTATGCTTTTAGTAATGGAGATTTTGGAAAATTTTTGTCCTATTTAAATTTAAGTAGATTAGAAGCTGAGTTGTATTTATTTTATTCAATATTGTATGCATTAATATGTTACTTGTTTTTTGTTTTTGGGTTTAGTATTTTTTATAAAAAAAAGAATGTAACTATAAATAATTCGTGGAATGGTTCTTATTATAATGGTTTGCTGAAATTGTATAGGCCTGTATGTTTTTTACTTATAAGTATTGGATTAGCTTATTGGGTATGGATGAGTTATACATTGGCAGGTGGTATTATACCTATGCTTTTGTATTTTCAGGCTTTTAGACACTTGATTGAAGATGCTCAGTTATCAACTTTACCATATCATCTATATTATGCTGGTATTTTTTTGTGGTTGATTGCTCTAGTTGTTAAATATAATAAAGTTAATTTATATTTTATTTTTTTTAGTTTTTTAGGTTTGGTGATAGGTTTGTCTACAGGGCGAATAACTTTGGCGTTTACATATGTAATGGCCCAAATGATATTTTTTTATTTCTGTTTTCCTGATAAAAGAAAGAAAATAATAATTGTATTATTCTCATTAATGAGCTTGGGTTTTGTTGTTTATTTTTTAAGAATTTTAAGTAATCAATATTTTATGGGGGTTGATCTCGATTTGTCAGATAAAAGTTTTATAGGGACAATTATCGGTGATGGTAATATTACAGATTTGCAACAACTAGTTATTGTTTTTAAAACATTTGATAGTTCTAATGTGCTTTTGGGGAAGTCTTATTTAGATTCATTTAGAAATACAATAGGTGTGCAATTTGGATATGAACCTCATTCAATTGGATTACTTATTAAGGAATTATATATTCCTAGTACATCTGGTGCACCAACACCTGGAGCTATTGGTGAGGCATATGCAAATTTTTTTATTGTAGGACCTGCAATAATATTTTTTGTTGGTAGTATATTTTCATATATGTATATGAAGGTTTTGGATTCAAAAAATCCATTAATAATAATGGTTTACTCTATTTTTTTAGCGCGTTTTGTTTTTATGTATCCTAAGGTCGATTCGACAATGATGGTAAACTTCCTTTGGGGGGCGGTACCTTTAATAGTAGTCTGGTCTTGTCTAAGATTAACCTTTAATTTGATTAAAAAGTAGTTGTTATGAAAATTGCACATTTAACATCAGCTCATCCCAGATTCGATATACGAATTTATTGGAAAGAATGTTTGTCCTTATCTAAAATATATGAGACTTATCTAGTTGTTGCTGACGGTTTAGGAAATGAGTTAAAAAATAATGTAAATATTATTGATGTTGGTAAACCAAAGTCTAGAAATGATAGATTGTTACATGCTTCTAATAATGTACTAATTGCAGCTCTAAAAATTAATGCAGATATTTATCATTTACATGATCCTGAACTATTATCTATTGCATTGAAATTAAAAAAACGTGGATATAAAGTAGTCTTTGATGCTCATGAAGACCTTCCTAAACAAATTTTAGCTAAGCCTTACTTAAATAAATTTTCGGCAAGAATTATATCTTTATTCGCAAAATATTATGAAAGATATATTTGTTCCAAAATTGATTATGTAGTAGCTGCGACGCCTGCGATAAGAGATAAGTTTTTAAGTTTTTCTAATAATGTAATAGATATTAATAACTATCCATTACTTGGTGAGCTTACACCTTTAAGTAAAGACTGGAATAATATTAAAAATGAAGTCGTTTATGTAGGGGGGATCTCTAAAATAAGAGGAATTGAGGAGGTCATTGACTCTTTATCTTTAATAAGCACTTCGACTAGGCTTAACCTTGTAGGTAGTTTTGGAGAAAAAACAACTTATGAAAATGTTAAAAAAAATGTGGGTTGGCTTGCAGTAAATGAACTTGGACAATTGAATCGTGAAGATGTTAAAGAAATATTGCAGCGATCAGTAGCTGGATTAGTAACTTTTTTACCAGTACCTAATCATATTGATGCACAGCCTAATAAAATGTTCGAATATATGAGTGCAGGTATACCTGTTATTGGATCAAATTATCCTTTATGGAAAACTATTATTGAAGATAATAATTGTGGCTTATGTGTTGATCCTACTAAACCTGATGAAATAGCTTCAGCAATTGATAAATTGATAGCAGATAAAAATCTTGCAGAAGAAATGGGTAAAAATGGAATTAAAGCTGTAAACGAGAAATATAATTGGACGATTGAAGAGTCAAAATTGATTGGACTATATAACATATTACTAGGTAGCTAATTTATGAAAATTCTTACTGTTATTGGTGCACGACCACAGTTTATCAAAGCAAGCGTGGTCTCAGCTGCTATTCAGAAAAGTTCAGAATTACAGGAAAAAATTATTCATACTGGACAGCATTTTGATGAAAATATGTCTAATATCTTTTTTGATCAATTAGGCATTCCTAAACCTGATCATCAATTAGATATTAATAGCGGTAGTCATGGTGCCATGACTGGACGTATGCTTGAAGCAATTGAAAAAATTTGTCTAGAAGAAAAGCCAGATCGTTTAATGGTTTATGGGGATACTAACTCCACCTTAGCGGGTGCATTGGCAGCTTCTAAGCTTCATATTCCGGTAGCGCATATTGAAGCTGGTTTGCGTAGTTTTAACATGCGTATGCCAGAGGAAATTAACCGAATCTTAACTGATCAGGTCAGTGATATCTTATTTTGTCCTACGGATACAGCAGTAAAGAATCTCAATAATGAAGGATTCAATGCCAAGCCTGTGAAGGTCTTGAATGTAGGTGATGTTATGCAAGACTCATCTATGTTCTTTGCTGAAAAAGCAGTAAAAAGTGCGGTATTGGATCATATTCCTCAAACAGGATTTATTGTCGCGACTTTGCATAGAGCCGAGAACACCGATGTACCTGAACGCTTAAAAGCAATTATTGAAGCATTAAATTATATTCACCATCACATCCAGCCTGTGGTTCTACCTTTACATCCACGTACACAGAAAGTTGTAAAATCTCTTGGTTTAGCGCTTGAGATGATTGTACTTGAACCTGTTGGCTACCTGGAAATGATCTGGTTACTTAAGCATTGTAGCGCAGTTGTCTCAGACAGTGGTGGCGTACAGAAAGAAGCATTTTTCTTTAAAAAACCATGTATTACCATGCGTGACCAAACCGAATGGGTTGAATTGATAGAAAATGGTGTCAACGTATTGGCTGGAGCGGACACTCACAAAATTATTGAGTTGACTCAAGCAATGCTAAATAAAAATATTGACGATCCTTTCAATCTTTACGGTGGTGGTAAAGCGTCACAAAATATTGTCAATGTTTTAGCCAGTATGTAATGTTATGAGACAAAAAAAATCCTTTTGGTTTATTAATCAATATAGCTCAACGCCAGAAACAGCAATGGGTGGTCGACATTATTATCTGGCACAGGAGCTAGCAAAGAAAGGCCATCAAGTTTATGTGATTGCTGGTCGATATAGTCATCTGTTACGTAATCCAAAGCAGTTTGACGAGCAGTATTTTATTGAGGAAATTATTCCTAATTTCTCATTTGTATGGGTCAATTTACCTGAATATCAGGAAGCGCATAGCAAACAGCGTGTACTAAATTGGTTTAAGTTCTCTTGGCTTTTACGTAATATGTCAAACGTAATTCCAGCCAAGCCAGATGTAATTTTATATTCATCTCCTTCTCTTATTGGTTATCTTGGTGCTAAGTATCTCGCAAACAAATTTAGGGTTCCTTTTATTTTTGAAGTAAGAGATATTTGGCCTTTAACTTTAATGGAATTAGGTGGACATTCATCAAAACATCCATTTATAAAGTTCATGCAATGGATTGAGGATCGAGCTTATAAAAAAGCTGATTACGTATTTTCAAATTTATATAATGCCGTTGAACATATGCAAACCCGAGGTCTGGATAGTAGTAAGTTTCACTGGATACCAAATGGTGTATCTTTAGAAGAGGTGTCTCAAAAGCAATCTTTAAATGCGGAGACACTCAGTCAGTTACCTCAAAATAAATTTATCATTGGATATACAGGAACTATTGGGGTTGCTAATGCTATAGATGACCTTATTGAAGCAGCAAAGATTCTTTCTAGTAATCCGCAGTTACATTTTGTTCTTGTTGGTTCAGGAAAGGAAAAAGAAAGTTTAAAAAGAAAAGTACAATCTTTGGATCTACGAAATATTACATTTATTGATGCAATTCCAAAGAAACAAATTCAATCCATGCTTGAGCAGTTCGACATTTGTTATATTGGCTGGCAGAAAAATTCACTTTATCGTTTTGGAATAGCACCGAATAAACTACCTGAATATCTATATGCAGGTAAACCTATTATTCATGCTTTTTCTGGTAAAGGAGATATTGTTCAGCAAGCTCAAGCTGGTATCACCATTGAGGCTGAAGTTCCTGAAGCAATAGTAGGAGCTGTACAACAATTATATAATTTAACTGCTGAACAGCGCCAACAGTTAGGTTCAAATGGTAAACAGTTTGTATTACAGCATCTTGAATATGCCATGATTGCAGAAAAACTCGAAAATATTGTCTTTAAATAATGGATAACTCATGAAACGATTACTGGATATCATTATCGCTTCAACTGCACTGATTCTGCTATCACCTTTATATGCCTACGTTGCTTATAAAGTGAAAAAGAATCTAGGTTCACCTGTATTGTTTCGTCAGATTCGTCCAGGCCTGCATGGTAAACCTTTTGAAATGATCAAGTTTCGAACCATGAAAGATGCAATTGATGAGCAGGGTAATCCGTTACCGGATAGTGAGCGTTTAACCTCTTTTGGCAAGATGTTACGTTCGACCAGTCTGGATGAGATGCCTGAACTCTGGAATGTAATTAAAGGTGATATGAGCGTTGTAGGCCCGCGTCCACTCTTGATGGAGTATTTACCTTTATACAATCAAGAACAGGCAAAACGCCATGAGGTCCGTCCGGGTATGACGGGATATGCTCAGGTCAATGGCCGGAATGCGATTAGCTGGGAACAGAAGTTTAAACTGGATACTTGGTATGTCGAAAATAGATCAGTTTGGTTAGATTTTAAAATTATGTTGCAAACGGTTAAAAAGGTCATTGCTAAAGATGATATCAGTGAAGCTGGTGAAGCGACGATGACAAAGTTTACAGGTACCCCATCGGAAGAAAAGGAATGAGCCAATCGATCTATGCGATCTATGGCGCGTCAGGCTGTGGCCGCAGTTTGATGCCCGTTGCACGACAACAATTACAGCGCTTGAATAGTGCAGCCGAAATTTATTTTATTGATGATAGCTTACTAGAAGAAAAAATTATTAATGGACATAAAGCAATCAATTATCAGGCTTTTAAAAATTTAAATGCTGACGATAAATATGTATTGATCGCAATTGCGAATAGCCAGATTCGTGAAAAAATCGCCAATCAGCTCTTGAGGGATGCCATTCACTTATGGACTGTACAAGCGGATAATACGGTCATGATGGACAATATTGAGATGGGTGAGGGCGCAGCGTTAAGCCCTTTTGTTTCAATTACATCAAACATAAAAATCGGCAAATGCTTTCATGCTAATTTATACAGTTATGTTGAGCACGATTGCGTGATTGGTGACTACGTTACTTTTGCACCAGGTGTAAAATGTAACGGCAATATCCATATTGAAGACCATGCCTATATTGGATCAGGTGCCGTGATTAAACAGGGCACACCTGATAAGCCGTTAGTGATTGGCAAAGGTGCCGTCGTTGGTATGGGCGCGGTGGTGACTAAAAGTGTACCTGCAGGTGTAACCGTGGTCGGTAATCCTGCAAGAGTTTTAGAAAGAAAGTAAGACATATTTTTATTAGGAAATCATAATGTTAAATACTGCATTTGAACCATGGCCAAGTTTTACCCAACAAGAAGCAGACGCAGTTAAAGATGTATTACTTTCCAATAAAGTAAATTACTGGACCGGGCAAGAATGTCGGGAATTTGAAAAAGAGTTTGCAAGATTTGCTGGTACTCAATATGCAGTGGCTTTAACCAATGGTACCGTTGCGCTGGATGTCGCTTTAAAAGCCTTAGACATTGGAATGGGCGATGATGTGATTGTCACTTCACGTACCTTCTTGGCTTCAGCCAGCTCAATTGTCACGGCTGGTGCTAATCCTGTATTTGCCGATGTAGAACTGGATTCACAGAATATTTCACGTCGTACCATTGAAGCAGTACTTACGCCAAATACCAAAGCGATTATTTGTGTGCATCTGGCAGGCTGGATGTGTGATATGGACCCGATCATGCAGCTTGCTGAAGAAAAGGGACTGTATGTCATTGAAGACTGTGCACAAGCGCATGGTGCCAAATACAAATGCAAACCGGCCGGTTCGATTGGGCATATTGCCGCCTGGTCTTTCTGTCAGGACAAGATCATGACCACCGGTGGTGAAGGCGGTATGGTCACCACCAATGATGAAATGCTATGGAAGAAAATGTGGTCTTATAAAGATCATGGCAAAAGTTATGATAGCGTTTATAACAAGCAACATCCGCCAGGTTTCCGATGGTTGCATGATTCATTTGGTACAAACTGGCGTATGATGGAAATGCAGGCGGTGATTGGTCGCATCCAGTTAACACGTATGGCAGAGTGGACCCGACAACGCACTGAAAATGCAGAGAAAATTTTAAAGGCATTTGAAGGTTCTCCTTATTTTACTGTTCACTTGCCTTCGGATGAATATGTACATGCTCATTATAAATGTTATGTCCAAGTCAATTTAGCTGCATTGCCTGAGGGCTGGTCACGTGACCGGATCATGCAGGAAATTAATGCGCAAAATGTACCGTGTTTTAGTGGTTCATGTTCGGAAGTCTATCTGGAGCATGCCTTTGACGGAACGCCATGGCGCCCTGAACAGCGCTTACAAAATGCCCAGCAACTCGGTGAGACCAGTTTGATGTTCTTGGTTCATCCAACTTTAAGCCAAGACAGTATAGATAAAATGATTGATGCGATTCAGCATGTGAAAGAATCAATTCAAGCCATATAAAAAAGCAAATGCAAGAGGATGATCAGAGGTCAGACTCTTGCTTTTATGATTATGTAATCAGTATGTAAAAGTCATTTCTAGTTCTATAAGAAATGCGTATAAAGATCAGACTGAAAACGAGACACCCAGAAGATCATCGTGAAAAAGATTATTCATCAATTCGCCTCAGCACCACGGCAATTTAAGCAAATTTTCCTCATTATTTTGGATGCTTTAGCTTTCCCTGTGATTTTATGGTTGTGCTATGTCATCCGTTTATTTGATTTAGGTGCAGATATTATTCCAGGTATTGATCACGGGATTATTCTGGTTAGCCTAATTACGGTCGTAAGCTTGGCACTTACTGGTGTTTATCATTTTATTGTACGGACATTTAACGAAGTCTTTATCGTAAAGCTGGCGATTGCGGTTGCCTTGACCATGGCCACCTTGTACGTCCTGAATGTATGTACGCAAGCCTATATCCCGATGTCGATTCCATTTATGTATGGTTTCATGATGTTTGCCTGGGTATGGCTCAGCCGTGCAGTGATTCGCTTTATGATTAAGGCATCTTACTATTCCGAAATTGGACGTAAACGCATTGCGATTTATGGTGCAGGTGATGCAGGTCAGCAAATTGCTGCGGCATTGCACCGTTCAGATGACCATTTACCGGTATTCTTTATTGATGACTATACTTCTTTGCAAGGACAGACAGTTGGTGGTTTAAAGGTCTATTCGGTTGAAAAAGCCTTACAACGGTTTAAGAAAGACCGTATCGACGAAATTTTACTGGCGCTGCCTTCAGTGGGGCGGGTACGCAAAACAGAAATTATTCAGCAGTTTGAAAGTGCGCGTTTAAAAATTACCGAACTCCCTGGATTGACCCGTCTGGTCGATGGTGAAATTCAGGTTTCGGATATCCAGGAAGTAGATATTATCGATTTATTAGGGCGTGATCCGGTGCCACCGATTTCACATCTGATTGCCAAAAATATCCAGAATAAAGTGGTTATGGTGACAGGCGCGGGTGGTTCAATCGGTTCTGAGCTATGCCGTCAAATTATTAAAAATAAACCTAAAATGTTAGTGCTATATGAGCTAACAGAATTTGCGTTATATGACATTGATAAAGAGTTAAGACAAACAGCCATCTGTGAAATTGTTCCAATTTTGGGAACGGTACAGGACCAGCAAAAACTTGAACGGATTATTGAACAATACCAGATCCAGACGGTTTATCATGCTGCGGCCTATAAGCATGTTCCTTTGGTTGAATGTAACCCGATTGCGGGATTGAAGAACAACAGCATTGGTACCGCAAACAGCTTGAATGCGGCCGTGAAAAAAGGCGTGGAAACCTTTGTGCTGATCTCAACCGATAAAGCGGTACGTCCGACCAATGTGATGGGGGCATCAAAGCGTATGGCTGAGCTGTATTGTCAGGCCGTGGCTGAAACCAAACCTGCTACCCAAATCAGTATTGTCCGTTTTGGGAATGTATTGGGCTCTTCCGGTTCGGTTGTTCCACTATTTAAGCAACAGATCGCCAAAGGTGGCCCGATTACTGTGACTCATCCTGAAGTGACCCGTTATTTCATGACCATTCCAGAAGCTTCGCAACTGGTGATTCAGGCAGGTGCCTTGGGCTCTGGCGGGGATGTATTCCTGCTGGATATGGGGGAACCGGTCAGAATTCAGGATCTGGCGCGCCAAATGATCAAGCTCAGCGGTTTAAAAGTGAGAGAAAGTGGTTCACTGGACGGTGATATTGAAATTGCCTATAGCGGCCTACGTCCAGGCGAGAAACTGTATGAAGAATTACTGATCGATCAGGATAATACCGAATATACTGAACATACCCGTATCCTGCGTTCGTTTGAAAAGCATTTTGCATTGGACGAAATTCAGGAAGTCTTTGGTAAAATCAGCCAGATGACAGCAATCGACCATGATGTTGACTGGGCCTTAACCCAGCTTGAGTATTATGTAGATGGTTATAAGCGCAGCGGCGAAGTTAGAGTTAACTAAGAGCACTTTGCGAACTATATTAATCTAATGAGGTATGTTGGTAATTTTTTACGCTTTAAGAGACAACATATCTTTGGGATAAATAAAATGTAATCCATAGCAAGTTGTAAATTTAATTATTGAATATTCAGCTTGCTGTATTTATAAGATGGGAAAAGCAAATAGATTGTAATAGGTAATAGTTTTTATTTCCTTAATCTATAAAAAAAAGAGGCTATCATGAAAATAGTAGTAGGAAGAAACCATTTTTCATCTACTCTAATACTTTATGTGGTTACTTTATTCTTATTAGGTATAACTATTGCTCATGCGAATTCTGATAATACCGCCAATAGTTGCGGTGGATTACACGATCAGCAATCATGGAGATTATGGGATAGTTATGGAAAAAAACGTATCACAGATATTTTAAATAATCGGCTTATAAAGCAAGGCGATACATATGCACTTTATGATACTCAAATTTTATTTAATAATTTATTTGATTTGGCTGTTCGCTGTCATTATCCAGATAGAGTTCGCGAATTTGCCGATATTATCCAGATAGCCTATCAAAAATTAGAATCTGTGCCTCAGAAAGATGGTGAAGCTATTGTCTGGATATGTCGTGGAGGTACTCTATGTCAAAATGGAGGTTTAATAGGAAAAGAAGTAGAGTTGAATAGTGTGCAGTTTCTTGGCTTTGCTTCAGAAGTGGCTAATGAACTGGATCGGATTAATCCAAAGGATACAAATACTCAGCAGTTTGTTTTGCAAACAGCAAAAATATCTGCAAATCGATTAAATAAGTGGTCTACCAATAAGCTTCCAAATATTTTTAAAAGAACAACAGCAATACCAGATGACATAAAAAATGGTTCTTCTAGTATGTTTACCGATAGAGATTTATGGCAAATCGTGATTTTTAGTAATATTGCGGGTATAATAGATAGACACCCTGATTATCTAAAAAAAACTTTTGGTAATCAGCGTGATTTTGATAAACAAAAAAACTATTTGTTAGCGCTATCTACTTTAATGAAGTCTAGAATAAGTAAGACTTCAAGCTTATATAACAGTAAAAAAATTAATATTAATGATTTAGATCGTGGGTTTTGGAATTTTATTAATGATAATAAATTTGCAGGTTATTCTAGTTTAGAAGCTCCAGTATCTTGTGATGAGAATAATTCCAAAAAAACTATAACTGCAGCTAAGCTGAGAGATATTAAAGAACCAATAAGTCTTGGTTGGGATTTTAGCCATGCACGTAGGTTGACTAATTTATTCTTTGCATTGGAAAGAAATCGTACAGCAATAAAAAAAGTGTATGGTGATAATATTAGTAATATTTTACCAACTGATGCTGATAAAATTGGTTTTATTAATCAATTAAAATCAAATATTTGGAATCAAGATAAGCAGTATCCACTATTTTCTAATTACTATAATGGCTCGAATGGCTGGTATAGAGTAGGATATCATAAAGGAGGAGAGACTTGTGATGTAGGTATTCCACCTTATGGGTTGAGTAATTCTTATTTATCTGGTGGCTATGTTGTATGGGGTAAAAATGATCCGCTACTTTTAGAACTGGGTAAATCTTTATATAATTTAATGTATTCTGTCAAGCCCGAAGATCAAAAGTTTATGAATAAGTATTATGCTGGATATTTACTAGATTCACCAGCACATAAAATAAATGCCCTTAATTTTTTCCCAACTTTAGTAGTGTCGAAGTAAATTATTGTTCCAATTTTTTTAAGTAAAAAGTAATTTGGCTTTTTATTAATATATTTTATGATTTAAAAAGTAACTTTTCTATGGACTACGTAATTATTTAGCTTAATTGTAAAATTAAACTTTTAACCAGACATAATTTATTAAATTTTATCCTATCATAATATGTCTATTAATAAATAAGAGGGGGTTATTGATACTTTTAAAAAGTACTATGAACATTAGGCCTACAGCGAGTAGCTCACTCGCACTTTGGCAGTTGAATTGGTTATCAACTGTTAGACTAATGCCAGCAGTGAGATACGATTAGGGCAAAGGCTTCACTACAATATCAATTAATACCGTCTATTCGTTAAGCACACGGGAATGAAATTATCAATTATTTTTTGTGATAGAATTATTCTAAAAGTGTCCATTTCTGGGGAGTAATTTTATTATTGTAGGATAATGTTAAATTGGAACTAGAGTTTAAAGGCATAAATTAACTATACTCAATATAAGTTTTTAACATTCATAAATTATTAGTTCTTATGATCAAAAAAGCAATTTTACCTGTTGCAGGTCTGGGTACACGTTTTCTACCTGCAAGTAAATCGATTCCGAAGGAAATGGTGACCGTTGTTGATCGTCCAGCCATCGAATATGTGGTGCGTGAAGCAGTTGAAGCAGGAATTGAACAAATTATTCTAGTCACCCATTCCTCAAAAGCCTCAATTGAAAACTATTTTGATCGTAATTTTGAGCTGGAAACGACGTTAGAGCAAAAAAAGAAATTTGATTTACTCAAAGAAATCACCGACATTCTGCCAAAACATGTCAGCGTGGTGAGTGTGCGTCAACCACAGCCATTGGGCCTTGGGCATGCGGTACTCTGCGCAAAAGATATTGTCGGCGATGAAGCTTTTGCGGTGCTTTTGCCTGATGTGTTAGTAAAAAATGCAACCTCTGAAAATGACCTGTCTTTGATGATTCAGCGCTTTGAAGCATCTCAAGCTGCACAAATCATGGTGGAGGCCGTGCCTGATCATCTGGTTGATCAGTATGGGATTGTGGATGTTGCGGTTTCACCGAATGAAGGTGAGAGTATCGTGATGCAAGGCATTGTAGAAAAACCGCCAGTCGGTACAGCACCTTCGAATTTATCTGTAGTTGGGCGTTATATTCTGCCTGCCCAGATCATGGAACTGCTGGAAAATACCCCACGTGGTGCTGGCAATGAAATTCAGCTAACAGATGCGATTGCCACTTTACAACAGGCAAAAACTGTTGAGGCATATCGTATGAAAGGTCAGACCTTCGATTGTGGTAGCAAGGTGGGTTATCTAAAAGCTGTGTTACATTATGGGATTGAGCATCCAAAACTGGGCGCAGAGTTTAAGGGCCTGATTAAGGAATTGGCCCTGTAATCATTGAGGGCAAGCATGTTATGAAAGTTGCAATCTTTGGCAATACCTTATATGCAGGCGTGATGTCTGCATTATTGTCTGAAACGGGGCATCTGGTGTATTGGTGCTCACAGCTCGATACCAAAGCGGATGATCAGCAATATTCCTTTCATGATGAAAATGTCAGTCATTTACTCGAAAAACAGCTGACTACGGGTTTTCTGCGCTATAGCGATTTAGCCAGTATCCCGCTAGATATCGATGTCTATCTGTTCAGTTTTAACCAGACGCAGGAACAGCAGGTTTTTCAACTGTTACACTCACTGAAACAACGTCCGATCATTCATCCAAAACTGATGATCAATGCCTCAACCTTTGGTTTACGCGGAACCGAAAAGTTCCAGCAGATCTTGTCGGATGATGACTGGGTCTATTTGCCGGATACCATGCAGGAAGGTAATGCCTTACAGAGCTTGACCCAGGCGAAGCAGTTGATTGTGGGCTGTACGCGCAGCGAAGTGCAGGTCAAGGTCAAAGAGTTGCTCAGACCCTTTTTTCCCTTAGAACAGCAATATCTGTTTATGCCGATACTGGATGCCGAGTTTACCAAACTGAGTATTTCCGGCATGTTGGCGACCCGCATTAGTTATATTAATGATCTGGCCGTGGTGGCTGAAAAACTCGGGATTGATATTGCCTCGGTGCGGCAGGGCATGTCTGCAGACAGTCGTATCGGCTCGGCGTATCTGGCACCTGGTGCCGGTTTTGGCGGGGAAAACTTCTCGCATGATATTTTGACCCTAGCCAATACCGTTGCCAATACCGGAGTGAAGAGCCAGTTGCTTGCCCAGGTCTGGGATATTAATGAGCAACAAAAAGAGATCCTGTTCCGTAAGTTGTGGAATTACTACCACGGCGCTTTACAAGCAAAATCTGTTGCAATTTGGGGTGCTTCTTTTAAGGAGAATACCTCCAGCATTCAACATTCTCCAATCCATCAAATGCTTGCAGCCCTGTGGGCGCAGGGTGTCACCGTTCATCTGCATGATCCGCAGGCACTGGATGAAATCGAGATGATGTACGGACAGCGCAGTGATCTGGTGTTGCATCATGATCAATATGAAGCTGTACACAATGTGCATGGGTTATGTGTTTTAACGGCCTGGAAACAATACTGGAGTCCGGATTTCAAACAGTTAAACCAATTGATGCAACATCCCTTAATTTTAGACGGTCGCAATATTTATGACCCGCACTATGTAAAAGCACAAGGTTTTGCCTATATGGGAGTGGGGCGTTAAAGATGACAAAACAGATACATCCTTTTCCGGTCAGGGAACAGACTTCGGTGGTAGAACAGTTAGCGGTTTTACAGAAACAATTTAAAGAACTCCATCTTAATACCCTGTTTGCAGCAGATGAGGCACGTTTTAAACGTTTTTCCGCTGAATATGACCAGATTGTTTTTGATTTTAGTAAACATCGGATTGATCAGCAGGTTTTAAGCCAGCTGGTAGATCTGGCACATGTGCAGGATCTGGATGGATGGATTAAACGTCTATTTTCATGTGAGCAGATTAACTATACAGAACAACGTGCTGCGATGCACTGGGCTTTACGTCTGCCTAAATCCAGTCCAACGCTGCCCGTCGTGAATCAGGCGGTCCAAGCGCAACTTGAGCAAATGTATGCACTGGTTGAAAAAATTCATGCCGGCCAATGTCGTGGCGCAACGGGTGAAGTGATTCAGGATGTGGTGAATATTGGGGTCGGTGGATCAGATCTCGGTCCACTCATGGTCACGCATGCACTTTCAGATTTTAAGGTCAAAACCGCAAAGCCCTTAGATATTCATTTTGTTTCAACTATGGATGGCAGCCAGCTTTCCGGGTTGTTGCATCAGCTGCGCCCTGAAACCACCTTATTTATTATTTCTTCCAAGTCATTCGGGACCATTGATACACTTTCCAATGCCCAGACTGTTCGTCAATGGTTAGAGAAAGCCTTGGGCAATAATGAAAAAATCCTCAAGAATCATTTTGTGGGGGTGTCGACCAAACCGGATAAAATGACCGAATGGGGTATTGCACCGGATAAGCAACTTTTGCTTTGGGATTGGGTCGGTGGACGTTATTCATTATGGTCGTGTATTGGCCTGCCAATTGCACTGACCATTGGCGTAGAAGGCTTTAAGCAATTCTTGGCCGGGGCATACGCCATTGACCAACATTTCCAGACGGCGCCGTTTGAACAGAATATTCCGGTATTAATGGGGCTGTTAGGGGCATGGAATAATAATTTTCTCGATATCCAGACCCACGCCGTGCTGCCTTATGACGGGCGGCTCAAGTATTTTGCCGCTTATTTGCAGCAACTGGAAATGGAGTCGAACGGCAAATCCATTCAGCGCAATGGTGAAAAGGTCAGTTCAGTGACGTGTCCAATTGTTTGGGGCGAAGTGGGGCCGAATGCGCAACATGCGTTCTATCAGTTGTTGCATCAAGGCACGCATTCGGTCAGTTGTGACTTTATTGCTCCAGTCAAACGTTATAACGCTAATCAGTTTACTTATGCAGAAAGTGCTGAAGCCTTGGTCGAGCAACATCATCTAGCCTTATCCAACTGTCTGGCCCAGTCACGCCTGCTGGCCTTTGGCAATCGGGCCTTGGCAGCAGATGAGCTGCAAGGGCTACCTGCCTATAAGCAATATGAAGGCAATCAGCCGAGTTCAACCATTTTACTCAAAGAGTTGAATCCATATAGCTTGGGGATGCTGATTGCGATGTATGAACATAAAGTATTTGTGCAATCTGTACTCTGGAATATCAATCCCTTTGATCAATGGGGTGTTGAAAAGGGCAAGGAAATTGCCAATCAGCTGTTACCGATTCTTAACCGTGAGCAGGAAGACCTTTCTAGCTTTGATGCATCAACGCAAGGCTTGCTTAAAATATTGCTAGGGAAAACAGATGGCTAAGATTTTAGTCACCGGCGGCGCGGGCTATATCGGTTCGCATACCTGTGTAGAATTATTGGATGCAGGCCATGAGGTGGTGGTATTTGATAACCTCTCCAATAGCTCGGAAGAAGCTGTACGCCGTGTCGAAAAACTGGCCAATAAAAGCCTGGTATTTATACAGGGTGATATTCGCCATGCCCATGAACTGGACCCTGTTTTTCAAAATCACCAAATTGATGCCGTAATTCATTTTGCGGGCTTAAAAGCAGTAGGTGAAAGCCAACAAATTCCTTTGGCATATTTTGAGCATAATATTGCGGGAAGTATACAACTGTTTAAATCGATGCAAAAAGCGGGCGTATTGCGTTTGGTCTTTAGTTCCTCTGCAACGGTATATGGTGAGTTAAATCCTTCACCCTATCAGGAAGACATGCCGCTGAGTTTGCCGAATAACAATTATGGTTATACCAAACTGATTATTGAGCAAATGCTAGAAAAAATGGCGCTGGCAGATACAAAATGGTCAATTGCCTTACTGCGTTATTTTAATCCGGTCGGTGCACATAAAAGTGGACAGATTGGGGAAGACCCGCAAGGCATTCCGAATAACCTGATGCCGTATGTGACTCAAGTTGCTGTGGGACGTCGTGAAAAACTATCTATTTTTGGTGATGATTATCCGACTAAAGACGGGACCTGTGAGCGGGACTTTATCCATGTAGTGGATTTAGCTAAAGCTCATGTGCTGGCCGTCACCAACCGGTTAAACCATCAAGGTTGTCGGGCCTGGAATATTGGAACAGGTACACCAATTTCGGTTTTACAAATTAAAGAAACTTTTGAAAAAGTGAACGGGATTCAGATTCCAACCGAATTTGCGGAGCGCAGAGCCGGGGATTTGCCAGCATTTTATGCAGATGCTTCGCGAGCGCAAGCTGAGCTCGGTTGGCAGCCGCAATATACGCTGGAAGATATGTTGGCAGACAGCTGGAACTGGCAAAAGCAAAATCCAAATGGCTTTAACTAAACATTATCTTGTTTCGTCATATTTAAAATGTTTTGCCATGATTGCTTACATTTATCTTGCTCTTTAACCTTAAAAATAGGCGTAGCATAGAGTAAAAAGCAACCAAGGATGGTTAAGATGAATAGTAAAATACTCTCTTTAATACCCTTCACTGTTTTAGTTTTTTTTAGTGCATGTGGTGATGAAAAGCCTAAAGGCAACAGTAAAGTTGAAAATAATGAACCTCTAAAATGTATACCAAGTTATGAAAAATGGTTAGAACTTGAAAGGGGTAATAGTGTTGCTGAGACAGAATCTAAATTGAATTGTAAGGGATATAAACGTTCAGAACGAGTTAATCTGGACTATACAAAAAAAATTAACTCTACCTCTTTTTATGAATGGTTGAGTGATGCTAAAACGCCGTTAATATCTATCAACTATAATGGGGAAGGAAAGCTACAAAGTAAAACCTATTTTTTCCCATCAGGTAGAAAAAAATCAAGTTGTTTCCCTTCAAAAGACGTGATTGAGGATATTCTATCAGGCGCTTATTATAAGAAACCTTTAGAGGAGGTAGAGAAAGCGATTGGTTGTGTTGGGCAATGGCAACAAAGCTCTGTTTCTTATGCTACTTTTGATAACTATAACTGGGAAGACCCTTCTTCAAAAAAAAATTTATCATTACTTTTTTTTGAAGGTAAATTTACACGTTACGATGAAGAAAAGTCTAATTTTTTTAAAGATGAATCTAATGAAACTGGCTGTATTCCTACCTATTCCGCCTGGGAGAGTGTAAATGTTCATGGTAAGTTTGGTGATACTTATGGGGCTGCAATTAAAAAATTAGGCTGTAGTAGCGACCAGAATCAATACAGTTGGGGAAGAAGCGATGGAAGTACAGATTTTGTCCAAATATCATTAGGTCCTACTTATGGACTTGTTATTAGTAAACAATTCTTGCCAAAATTAGGAAGTAATGATGCTTGTACGCCTCTATATGAAAATTGGAATAGTATACCGTTAGGGGCAAAATATCGTGAGGCTAAAAATATTATGGGGTGTGAGGGTACTCATACAGGTGTTGTTACATATGATTATGGAATGTCTGATGAAGATCCAGAAATTGAAATTAATTTTTATAAATGGAGGTATTTTAATATTTCTAAAACTTCTAGCCCAGTTGGTGTAGAGCATTCGTTAACATTTGAGAACTTAAAATTGACTCAAAAAACTTATAATAATAGTGTTTCTCCATTTTCTAGTTGTAATCCAACACAACAAAATTTTGATAGTGTTAAGATAGGTGAGGTAGTAGATATAAAAGCTATTGATGATATTTGGGGTTGTGGAGGAACTATCGAAGAGGCGAAAGCGGATCAAGTTTCGTTTAGCAAAATTTATGCGTGGGGTGATGCTGAGAGTGCTGAGGGTGTTATTAACAACTATGCAACAGTTAAATTGGATCAGAATAATAAAGTAGTCGAAAAATATATCTATTTCCGACCTTAGACTCAGATTTTGGATTAGATATAGACTTATTTTTGTAATAGTTAGATATTATTTTATTTAAAACCGAGTTAAGACATTAATTCGGTTTTAAATTTTTAATCATGAACCAAAGCAGTTAATTCATAGGCTGTGGATTTTGATAGGTATAATGATCAAAGATTTTTTGTCCCATCACTTGTATATCTGTTACCTTAAATTTAATTTCACCACTACATGAGAATTTGGCAATCATTTTTTTAAATAGCATGGAAAGCGATTATCCTGTTTCTGAATAGTAGTGCAATTTTTGGTTCTACAAATTAAAGAAACTTTTGAAAAAGTGAATAGAGTTAAGATTCCCAGCAAATTTGCTGAGTGCAGAGCCGGAGATTTAGCTGTATTTTATGCAGATGCTTCGCGAGCGCAAGCTGAGCTCGGTTGGCAGCCGCAATATACGCTGGAAGATATTTTGGCAGATAGCTGGAACTGGCAAAAGCAAAATCCAAATGGTTTTAACTAAACATTATCTTGTTTCGTCATATTTAAAATGTTTTGCCATGATTGCTTACATTTATCTTGCTCTTTAACCTTAAAAATAGGCGTACCATAGAATAAAAATAAGCCAAGGATGGTTAAGATGAATAGTAAAATACTCTCTTTATTACCTCTCACTGTTCTGTTTTTTCTAAGTTCATGTGGTGATGAAAAGAACAAAAATACTGAAGATAATATCTCTTCAAAATGCATACCAAGCTATGAACAATGGCTACAACTTGAAAAGGGTGATAGCGTTGCTGTAACAGAAACTAAATTAAACTGTAAAGGAACTAAAAGCTCGGAAGAGGTCCATCAAGAATACTCAGGTATTAAGTCGAGTGTTCGTTATAATTGGAATAATCATACGAAAACACCTTTAATAACCATAAATTATGATGACAAAGAGCAACTGGAAAGTAAAAATTATTTTCCTTTAGACAGTAAAAAATCAAGTTGTTTTCCTTCAAAAGATGTAATTGATAGTATCAAACATGGACAAGCTTTAAATAAGGTAGAAAAAGCCATTGGTTGTATAGGCCAATGGGAAGGTAGTTATGTCTCTTATAATGGAGTTGGTAACAAATATTCTGTTGATACCTATAACTGGCAAGACTCAGCAGGCACAAAATTTTTATCATTAATTTTTTATAATGGTGTATTTTCAGAAATAAAAGAAGATACGCACTGTATTCCTACATATTCAGGATGGGAGAGTGTGAATGCTGGTTGGGGACGCGATGATTATAAAACTGCATTGGAAAAATTAGGTTGTGATGGTGGCTTAAATCGGTACAGTTGGGGTAAAACAGATGGAAGTACAGATTATGTCTCTATATGGGAGCGATATGATGATGAAGGAGTTAAGATTCTGAATAAAGCATTTACACCACAGTGGGGAACAAAAAAAACTTGTACATTTAGATTTGAAGATGTGTGGGATAAACTTACAGATGGTTTAAGCAAGGAGGCGCTTAACCATATCATGGGGTGTCAAGGAATACTTACAGAGGTTCGTTCTTTTGATGATATAGGGCCTTATAGTGGTCGTGAATACTATATGTGGACAGATATAGATGCGGATGGTATCGGGACAAACTATAAATTGGAGCTTGGTGGTTTATTCAGCAAATATTATCGTAATAATATGTCTTCATTTTCTAGTTGTAATCCAACACAAGAAGATTTTGATAAAATAAAAGTAGGTGAAGTATTCAATAGTCAGAACGTTTTTGAGTGTAATGGTGTGTTGTCTGAAGCTTTTCATGGTACTTACGAGTCTGCTTCTGGCTTCTCTGACTCGAAAACATATGCCTGGGGCGATGCTGAGGATGTTAGGAAAGCTACTAAAAATTATGCAGCAGTTAAGGTAGACAAAGATAATAAGATAACAAGCAAATATATCTATTTTCGACCTTAGACTAAGATGCTGGATTGGCTATATATATTTATTTTATTCAAAAACCGAGTTAATTTTTTAACTCGGTTTTATTTTTTATCCCTGAATCAACGCAGTCAACTCATCGACATAGTGCTGCATCGGTTGCGGATTTTGATCAGCACGGCTTTCAATATTTAAGCGCAATAATGGCTCGGTATTGGAGGCACGAACATTTAAACGCCATGCACCAAAATCTAGACTCACGCCATCAGTACGGTCTACCTGAGGATTTTGGTCGGCATAATGATCAAAGATTTTTTGTACGGTGGCTTGTGTGTCAGCCACCTTAAAGTTGATCTCGCCACTGCACGGGAATTTGGCAATCATGTTTTCAACCAGTGTTGAAAGCGATTGTCCTGTTTCTGAAAGCAATGCAATGGTGAGTAACCACGGAATCATACCGCTGTCACAATAAGCAAAATCACGGAAATAATGGTGCGCGCTCATTTCACCGCCGTAAACTGCATTGTGTTCACGCATCACATCTTTAATGAACGCATGGCCAGATTTTGACTGTACTGCAATACCTTGATATTGATCGACGATATCAAAGGTATTCCAGACCAGACGTGGGTCATGCACGATTTTCTCGCCAGCCTGTTTGATCAGGAAGGCTTGTGCCAATAATCCCACGATGTAATAGCCTTCGATAAACTGACCTTTTTCATCGAACAGGAAGCAACGGTCAAAGTCACCATCCCAGGCAATGCCCATATCGGCTTGATGTTGCAGTACAGCATCACGGGTACTGTCGCGGTTTTCAATTAAAATTGGGTTAGGAATACCATTTGGAAAGTTGCCATCAGCTTCATGATGAATTTTAATAAATTCCACAGGAATATTGAGTTGCTGGAATTTTTGTTCAATGGCATCAATCACATGACCTGCTGCACCATTACCTGCATTGACCACCAGTTTGAGTGGACGAATTTTTTGCGGGTCGATATAAGTGAGTAGATGCTCGATGAACTCAGGTAAAATATTATAGTTTTGGGTGGTACCTTTATTCGCAACTTCAGTGAACTGCCCTGATTCTGCTAGTGCCTGAATTTCTTTTAAGCCTGTTTCCGCACTGATAGGACGAGCATTTTCACGCACTAATTTCATGCCGTTGTAATCCATTGGATTGTGGCTGGCAGTCACTTCAATACCGCCTTGCACATCTAAGTGGAAGGCTGCGAAATAGACTTCTTCTGTGCCTGTCATACCCAAATCAAGCACATTGATGCCTGCATCATTCAAACCACGAATGGTTGCCTGTTTTAAGCCTTCGCTACTTAAACGGATATCACAACCAATGACGACAGTTTTAGGTTGATAGATCTGTCCATAGGCACGACCAATGTTATAAGCAATCTCTTCATTCAGTTCTGTGCCGAGTTTGCCGCGAATATCATAGGCTTTAAAACAAGTCAGTTGAGTCATATTGTTCAATTCATAGTGATGTGATTTGAGTTGTGAACACATTATACAGATATCGCCAAGAAGTCATATTTATAGTTCTTTATCGAGTAATTCTGGTTGAGTTCAACTTCGTAGAGTTGCCGTAAAGACAATCCTTTCATAAGACTTTAGTCGAATTTGAAATAACAAGGGCAATAGAAAAGGGTTGATTTAGTTTAATTATTATTGGTCATACCAATTATTGTGGTTGCAGTGGGGTTGATCCTGATAATTCATATAATTAAGATGCATAAAGATTGCAAATGGGTGGGATTTGCTTATTTATTAAATATTGGTCATACCAATATTGAGAAGATTCGTTAAATATCGAAGTGAAAACAAAATGACGCCCAGCATTTCAAGGAGATGAGAATGCTAAATGTGTGGCAACAAATTTATGACCCTTTAAATAATATTTGGCTATCCAGTGCGGTTGCGCTGATTCCGATTATTTTCTTCTTTTTAGCTTTGGCGGTCTTCCGTTTAAAAGGCAGTGTTGCGGGAACCTGCACTGTGATTATTGCCATGCTGATTGCTTTATTCTTTTATCAAATGCCCGTTGAAATGGCATTTGCTTCTGTAGTTTATGGTTTTATTTACGGTTTATGGCCAATTTCGTGGATTATTATCGGCGCCGTTTTTTTATATAAAATTTCAGTGAAAACAGGGCAGTTTGACGTCATTCGCTCCAGTATCTTATCGATTACCGAAGACCAGCGCTTACAAATGCTGCTGGTGGGTTTCGCCTTTGGGACCTTCCTTGAAGGTGCGGCAGGTTTTGGTGCGCCAGTTGCGATTACCGCGGCATTATTAGTCGGACTAGGCTTTAAACCACTTTATGCCGCAGGTCTTTGTTTGATTGTGAATACTGCACCTGTGGCCTTTGGTGCAATGGGGATTCCGATTATTGTGGCAGGGCAGGTCTCTGGTGTAGATACCATGGAAATCAGCCAGATGGTGGGGCGCCAGTTACCTTTTCTAACCATCATTGTGCTGTTCTGGATTATGGCGATCATGGATGGCTGGCGTGGGGTGAAAGAGACTTGGCCTGCGGTATTGGTCGGTGGCAGTGCCTTCGCCATTGCACAATACCTGACCTCGAATTTTCTGGGGCCAGAACTGCCCGATATTACTGCCGCGATTGCCTCATTGGTCAGTCTCACCTTGTTATTCCGCGTCTGGAAACCAAAGCATATTTTCCGTTTTGAGGGTGTAGAGCCACAAGATACAAGCTCAGCAGAGCATACGCCACAACGCTATAGCATTGCGCAGATTGCCAAAGCATGGTCTCCGTTTATGATCTTAACAGTGATGGTGACCATCTGGAGTATTCAACCGTTTAAGGCTTTGTTTGCCAAAGATGGGGCATTGGCGGACTGGATTTTTAAAATTGAAGTGCCGTATCTGCATAAGCTGGTAGAAAAAATGGCGCCGATCGTGCCAGAAACCACGGCCTATGACGCGATCTATAAATTTGACTGGTTCTCTGCCACAGGTACAGCGATTTTTATTGCGGCCATCATCACCATCATTTTCCTGAAAATGAAAACGCGTGAGGCGGTCACTACCTTTGGCGAAACATTGAATGAATTAAAAACACCAATTTATTCGATTGGGATGGTGTTGGCCTTTGCTTTTATTGCCAATTATTCAGGTCTTTCTGCGACTTTGGCTCTAGCATTATCACACACAGGTCATGCTTTTACTTTCTTCTCGCCATTCTTGGGTTGGCTGGGTGTATTCCTGACCGGTTCAGATACTTCATCGAATGCTTTGTTTTCGGCTTTACAAGCGACCACAGCACAGCAAATTGGAATTCCAGAAGTATTGCTGGTGGCAGCCAATACCAGTGGCGGCGTAACGGGCAAGATGATTTCACCACAATCGATTGCGATTGCCTGTGCAGCGGTAGGTCTCGTTGGAAAAGAGTCAGACTTGTTCCGTTTCACGGTAAAACATAGCATCATATTTACTATCTTTGTTGGCATCATCGTCACGGTTCAGGCTTATCTGGTGCCGTGGATGATTCCATAACGCTAATCAAGGAAATGTGATGAGAATCTCCGATCAAGTGGTCATGAAATTACAGGTGCTCATTGAGCAGCGTCAGATGAAACAAGGTGATCGTTTGCCAGCTGAGCGTCAGCTTGCAACCAGCTTGGGGGTGTCTCGTCCGTCCTTACGTGAAGCGATTCAGCAATTGAATAGTCAGGGTGTGCTCAGTAGCCGCCGTGGTGATGGGACTTATATCCAGCAATTACCAGAGCAATGGTCACAACAATTGATTGTGAATCCGATTAGTAACCTGATTGAAGAAGATCCGCTGTACCGTTTTGATGTGCAAGAAGCCCGTTTGTTACTGGAAGGTGGAACAGCTTGGTATGCAGCATTGCGTTCAACGCCTGAAGATCGCGCCAAAATCCATCATTATTTTGATGAGATTAGCCGCCATCAAAATGCAGGGGATTCGGCTCAGGCCGCGGTTGCAGATGCAGAATTTCATCTGGCGATTGCTGAGGCCTCACACAATATTGTGTTGATCCAGATGATGCGCGGCCTGTTTGACTTGTTGCAATACAACGTCTTACTGGGACGCAAGAAAGTTTATAACGATCCTGTTAATGGTGATTTGCTCAGTGAGCAGCATTTTCAGGTGATGGATGCGATTGATCGTAAAGATCCCGAAGCTGCACGCCAAGCGGTGTGTGGGCATATTGAATTTGTGATTAATCATGTACGTGCGCTGGACGAAGATGAAGCTCGCCAGAAACGTGCAACACGTTTAACAAGAGTTGACTCAAAATGATTATTTCTTCTGGCAATGATTATCGTGCTGCGGCACAACGTCGTTTACCGCCATTTTTATTTCACTATATCGACGGTGGTGCCTACTCGGAATATACCTTAAAACGCAATGTACAGGACCTTTCTGAAATTGCCTTGCGTCAACGGGTGCTGAACGATATGTCGGCACTCAGTTTGGAGACCAAGCTGTTTAATGAAACCTTATCGATGCCTGTGGCTTTGGCACCTGTAGGTTTAACCGGTATGTATGCGCGTCGCGGTGAAGTTCAGGCGGCAGTGGCAGCGGATAAAAAAGACATTCCATTTACCTTGTCGACGGTTTCGGTCTGTCCAATCGAAGAAGTGGCACCTGCCATTAATCGCCCAATGTGGTTCCAGCTTTATGTTTTGCGTGACCGTGGCTTTATGCGCAATGCTTTGGAACGTGCCAAAGCGGCAGGTTGTTCGACACTGGTATTTACCGTAGATATGCCTGTGCCAGGTGCGCGTTATCGTGATGCGCATTCAGGGATGAGTGGCCCAAATGCGGCGATGCGTCGTTATATGCAGTCTATGTTGCATCCGCATTGGGCATGGAATGTCGGCATGTGTGGCCGTCCGCATGATTTGGGCAATATCTCGAAATATCTGGGCAAACCGACAGGGCTTGAGGATTATATCGGCTGGCTAGGCTCTAACTTTGATCCGTCGATTTCTTGGAAAGATCTGGAGTGGATTCGTGAGTTCTGGGATGGCCCGATGGTGATTAAAGGGATTCTGGACCCTGAAGATGCTAAAGATGCTGTGCGCTTTGGTGCAGATGGCATCGTGGTCTCCAATCATGGTGGTCGTCAGCTCGATGGCGTGATGTCTTCTGCACGTGCTTTGCCTGCGATTGCTGATGCAGTGAAGGGTGATCTGGCGATTTTGGCGGACTCTGGCATTCGTAATGGTCTGGATGTGGTGCGGATGTTGGCCTTGGGTGCGGATACGGTGCTATTGGGTCGTGCCTTTGTGTATGCCTTGGCAGCAGCAGGTGGGCAAGGGGTGTCGAATTTGCTGGAGTTGATTGATAAGGAAATGCGTGTGGCGATGACGTTGACGGGTGCGAAGTCGATTCAGGAGATTAATGCGGATTGTTTGGTACAAGCCATTAAACAAGGTTTTTAAGAATTCTTTTCTAAGTTTAGTAGTAGGCACAGCCGCCAAGTTTGGTGACATGCTTATGTCTGAGGTAGAGGCATTTGTCACTTTTGAAAGGTCAAAAGTAACTAAAAACCTTTTGTTGAGCAAACCGTACTTCCATGTACGGTTGCTCAACAGGCGGCATCCTTGCCGCCGACGTGTAGCCACTTAGGTTAAGAAATTAGTTGCTGGTGCTAAACGTCACTTACAGCCTGCGTGGTGTTGGTAAAATATTGTTTTTGCAAATGTAACTTGAAAAATGGATACAGTGAACAGGTTCTGTAAGTGACAATGCCTTTGGCCTTGCGTGGCTTTAGCCGCCACTCAGGGCAAAACTAAAGTAACAGAATGAGTTACTTTCATCATAACTTATATACCGTAAGACCCTGCCGTGCTGATCTAGTTTTAGCATGCATAAGATATAGCTAGATTTTATATGGATGATCCAAAGGAGCCATCATGCAAACATTTTCCCCCAAAGCGGTGATTGACCGTTTACAGCAGATTGTTGGACGGCAACATGTACTGAGTGATGACCAAAGTACTCGCCAATATCGTCAAGGTCGTCGTTTTGGTGAAGGAAAAGTATTTGCAGTGGTCATCCCGGGTACCTTGCTGGAACAGTGGCAGGTGCTGCAAGCGGCGATTGATGCAGATTGTATTGTCATCATGCAAGCTGCCAATACAGGACTAACGGGTGGTTCCACACCCTATGGCGATGATTATGATCGTCCTGTGTTGGTGATGAGTACGCGCCGTTTAAAGGGTATTCAGGTCATCCATGAAGGTAAGCAGGTGATTTGTTTACCGGGGGCGACTTTGGATAATCTGGAACAATTGCTCAAAGGCTATGATCGTGAACCACATTCGGTGATTGGGTCATCTTGTATTGGTGCTTCGGTATTGGGTGGAGTGTGCAATAACTCGGGCGGCGCCTTGGTACGTCGTGGGCCTGCTTATACGGAACTGGCGCTGTATGCGCAGGTTAATGTGCAAGGTCAGCTGGAATTGGTGAATCATCTCGGCGTGAACTTGGGCTCAACTCCTGAAGAAATCCTGACCCGTTTAGAGCAGCAGCAATACCAAGCGACAGATATTTTAGATGATGCTGAAAAGCAGGCATCCGATCAACGTTATGCGCAAGATGTCACACAAGTCGATGCCGATAGTCCTGCTCGTTTTAATGCTGATCCATCACGTTTGTTTGAAGCCTCAGGTTCGGCAGGAAAAGTCTGCGTGTTTGCGGTGCGTCTGGATACCTATGAGAAGGTGGAAAGCAGCGTTTTCTACATTGGTACAAATGATGCCAATGACCTAACCGCGATCCGTCGTTATTTACTCACGTCGTTGCCAAGCTTGCCAATTGCTGGGGAATATATTCATCGTGATGCTTACCATATTGGCGAAAAATACGGTAAAGATACCTTTCTGTTTATTGAGAAATTTGGCACAGCCAATGTGCCGAAAGCCTTCGCGCTCAAGGATAAGGTCGATGGCTTTTTAGAAAGATTTAAAATCAAAGGGCTGACCGATCATATTTTACAAGCGATCACCTCCTTGTTACCGAGTCATTTACCCAAACGAATGACGGAATATCGCGATTGTTATGAGCATCATTTGATGCTACGCATTGAAAATAATTGCAAAGCCCAGACCGAGCAATTTTTACAAGATTATTTTAAAGTCCATCAATCGGGCAATTTCTTCCTTTGTGATGCTGAGGAAGGACGTAAAGCCTTTTTGCATCGGTTTGCGGTGGCAGGGGCAGCGATTCGTTATCGTGATACCCATCGGGATGAGGTTGAAGATATTGTGGCGCTCGACATTGCGTTACGTCGTAATGATCGTGAATGGGTCGAGCAGCTGCCTGAGGAGATGGAACAGCAAATCATTCATAAGCTTTATTATGGGCACTTTTTCTGTCATGTCTTTCATCAGGATTACATTCTTAAAAAGGGCAATGATCCTTTAGCAATGGAACATCAAATGTGGCATTTGCTGGATGCACGCCGTGCTGAATATCCAGCCGAGCATAATGTCGGTCATCTGTATATTGCCAAGCCAGCATTGGCCAATTTCTATCAGAAACTTGATCCGAATAATTGTTTTAATGTCGGGATAGGACAAACCTCTAAATTGAAATATTGGGGCAAAGCCAAGTCCTAAATTTAAATAAAACAGATAAAAAAGGCGCTTCAAGCGCCTTTTTTATCTGTTACAACTTAAGCTGTTGCAGCAGATTTTGCTAAAACTTCAGCCACTGCTTTTGCAACTTTGTATACGTTATTCATGTTCAGACCTGCAACACAAATACGACCACTGCGTACCAAGTAGATTGCATATTCTTCACGCAATGTATCGACTTGCTCAGCCGTTAAACCTGTGTAGCTAAACATCCCTTTTTGGTTCACAAGGTAGCTAAAGTCACGGTCAGGAAGGGCTTTAGTCAATTCATCTTTCAAGATGCTACGCATTTTGATAATACGCTCACGCATCTCTTTTACTTCGCCTTGCCATTGTTGATTGAGATCAGCATCATTTAACACTTGATCAACCAACCATGCCCCTGTTGTTGGTGGGCTAGAGTAGATACGACGTACTGTTGCTTTCAACTGCCCGAATGTGCATTTTGCTGCTTCAGCATCGTCACATACGAAGGTCAAACCACCAACACGTTCACCGTAAAGTGAGAATATTTTAGAGAACGAGTTGCTGACAATAAAGTTCAGACCTGCTTGGTCTAAAGCACGAATTGCGTAGGCATCCTGTTCCATACCATCACCAAAACCTTGATACGCGATGTCGAGGAATGGAATGAGGTTACGTTCTTTTAATACTACAATCACTTGATCCCATTGTGCTGGGTTCAAGTCTGCACCTGTTGGGTTATGGCAGCATGGGTGTAATAACACAATGCTTTGTTCTGGCAAGGTTTTTAAAGTAGACAACATGCCGTCAAAATCAACGCCACGTGTTTCAGCATCGAAGTACGGGTAGAAGTTGCTCTTGATGCCTGCACCATTGAAGATCGCAACGTGGTTGTCCCAAGTTGGCTGGCTTACCCAAACTTCTGAATTCGGGAAGTAGGTTTTTAAGAAGTCTGCACCCACTTTTAACGCGCCAGAACCACCAAGCGTTTGAATTGTTGCAACACGACCTTGTTGAATTGCAGGGCTATTTGCACCAAACAATAACGCTTGAATCGCATCACGGTAAGGCTTGAAACCTTCCATTGGTAAATAAAGCTTGGTTTGCGTGTTTTTAGGAGCAATACGTTTTTGCGCTTCGATAATGGTATCAAGCTGAGGAACGATACTGTCTTCGTTATAGTACAAACCAATACTAAGGTTAACCTTTTCAGCACGCGAATCAGCATTGAACTGTTCCATTAATGAAAGGATCGGATCGCCTGCATAAGGTGGGATATGTTGAAACATTAACAATGTCCTTTTCTTCAACAAAGTGCATAGATGTCTGGGGAAGTTGCGCTTTATGAGCGGAACCTTCGATGCCCAATAATGTATCAATAAAGACTGCATGAAGCACGCTGTTATTTACATTTTGGTGCAGTATTTACTTACAAAATTTGTCGGGATTGCTCAATTATAAAGATTGTCTACAATCAAGCTGTCATACCATGGTCGTAGGATAAAAAGTAGCAGCTTTGAAAGGGCAGTGAAAAGACCTAAGATCCGACCCTGTATTTTGAATTTAAGTTATTGTTTTATATTTTATTTTAATAATTCTGCCAAGAGACAATATACGTGTGTCAAGGCCATTGGATTGACAGTATCAGTCTAATTTATTGTCGACAATCCTATTGCATTTTTTGTTATACCTCGTTATAAAATCATCAAAACTGTAGAGATTGTCGACAATATGCAAGATACCCTTGTTCCTCAAGCCATCAGCACCAGTCAGGGAATGACCCTGACGGAACACGTATTTAAGCAAATTCAGTCGGCAATTGTGTTGGGACAAATTCCTGCGGGCAGCAAGATTTCAGAACCTGAACTGGCACGTATTTATGGCATTAGCCGTGGCCCGCTACGTGAAGCCATTCACCGTCTGGAAGGGCAGAAACTGGTGGAGCGTACTGCCCATGTTGGTGCGCGTGTGGTGTCATTGTCACTGCAACAGTTTCAAGAGCTCTATCAAATTCGTGCATCATTAGAAGGCTTGGCCTGCAAACTAGCGGCCCAGCATATTGATAAAAAACAGATTCTGGCCCTGCGTGATGTATTGCGTATGCATGCCGAAGATGAAAATTTTAAAGCAGGTAAAGGCTATTATCTGCAAGAAGGTCAGGACGATTTCCATTACTGCATTATCAAAAGCAGTGGCAATAAAACCCTAGAAAAAATGTTATGCGATGAGCTGTATCACCTCATTCGTATGTATCGCATCCAGTTTTCAAATACCCCAGATCGTCCGAGCAAAGCTTGGGATGAACATATCCGCATTTTAGATGCGATTGCCGAAGGTGATGGTGAGCTGGCTGAAATGCTGATGCACCGTCATATCAATGCATCCTACAAAATTGTTGAGCAAACATTGCTACAAAATCAAGGAGAACAACAACATGGCTAAACAGTCTGCTGGTCAGCTATTCCGCGACGCGGTCGCAAATGAAAAACCATTACAAGTGGTGGGTGCGATCAATGCCAACCATGCTTTATTGGCAAAGCGTGCAGGTTATAAAGCGATCTACTTGTCTGGTGGTGGTGTTGCGGCAGGTTCTTTGGGTTTACCTGATTTGGGTATCAGTAACCTTGATGATGTATTGACCGATGTACGCCGTATTACCGATGTGTGTGATCTGCCATTGTTGGTCGATGTGGATACAGGTTTTGGGGCATCTGCGTTTAATATCGCACGTACCACCAAGTCGATGATCAAGTTCGGTGCTGCTGCGATGCATATCGAAGACCAGGTTGGCGCTAAACGTTGTGGTCATCGCCCAAATAAAGCCATCGTGACCCAGCAAGAAATGGTAGACCGTATCAAAGCCGCAGTCGATGCGCGTACCGACGACAGCTTTGTGATCATGGCACGTACCGATGCGCTTGCGGTTGAAGGCTTACAGGCTGCAATTGACCGTGCAGGTGCTTATATCGAAGCAGGTGCAGACATGCTGTTTCCAGAAGCAATCACTGAATTGGCAATGTATAAGCAATTTGCAAATGCGACCAAAGTGCCTGTTTTAGCCAATATCACTGAGTTTGGTTCTACGCCATTATTTACCACTGAAGAACTGGCTTCTGCCGATGTCAGCATTGCGCTCTATCCACTTTCTGCATTCCGTGCCATGAACAAGGCTGCAGAAAATGTCTATGAGACCTTGCGTAAAGAAGGCACGCAAAAGAATCTGGTCGATACCATGCAAACCCGCCAAGAATTGTATGAACGCATTAACTACCATGCGTTTGAGCAGTATCTTGATGGAACTTTTGCGAAGAATAAATAATTTTACCCCCTCCTAACCTCCCCCAGAGGGAGAGGGATTTCACGAATTTAAGACCTTCTTTTATGAAAGACTTAAGAATCGTGAAGGCGGCATGGATGCCGCCACGTTGGGCTGCGGTAGCAGGGACGTACCGTCAGGCCAACAAAGGATTTTTGCTTACTTTTGATCCATCAAAAGTAAGTCCAGCCGAAGGCTTATCCTAAAATAAGATGAGAGTTCGGTATGACACCGCTACGAAATTCACCTAAGGATATAAAAAGGACAATCTTATGAGCAGTAATGAAACAACAACAGGCTTCAAACCAAAAAAATCAGTTGCACTCAGCGGACAAGTGGCAGGCAACACTGCACTTTGTACCGTAGGACGCAGCGGCAACGACTTACACTACCGTGGCTATGACATTCTCGATCTTGCTGTCGGCAGCCAATTTGAAGAAGTGGCACACCTTCTGGTACACGGCAAACTTCCAAACAAAGCAGAACTCAAAGCCTATAAAGCAAAATTAAAAGCACTCCGTGGCTTACCAGCAGCATTGAAAACCGCACTTGAGCAACTCCCGCCGTCAGCACACCCAATGGATGTGATGCGTACAGGCGTATCTGTACTCGGTTGCTTAACACCAGAACATGAAGACCATAACGAAGCGGGCGCAAAAGACATTGCTGATAAATTAATGGCAAGCTTGGGCTCAATGCTGCTTTATTGGTACCACTTCAGCAACAACGGTCGTCGTATTGAAGTTGAAACCAATGACGATTCGATTGCTGCGCATTTCTTGCATTTACTGCATGGTGAAGCGCCATCGGAAGAGTGGATTCAAGCTATGCACACGTCTTTGATTCTGTATGCAGAGCATGAATTCAATGCCTCAACCTTTACCTCTCGTGTAGTCGCAGGGACAGGCTCAGACATGTACTCGGCAATTACGGGCGGTATCGGTGCGTTACGTGGCCCTAAACATGGTGGCGCGAACGAAGTTGCGTTTGTGATTCAACAACGTTATGACAACGCAGACGAAGCAGAAGCAGACATCCGTAGCCGTGTTGAGAAAAAAGAAGTGGTGATTGGTTTTGGTCACCCAGTCTATACCGTTTCTGATCCACGTAACGAAGTCATCAAGAAAGTGGCACACGACTTGGCGCAAGCACAAGACAACACCAAGATGTATTTGATCGCTGAGCGTTTAGAAGCCGTGATGAAAGAAGTGAAGAACATGTTCCCGAACCTCGACTGGTTCAGTGCGGTGAGCTATCACTTGATGGGCGTGCCAACAGCCATGTTTACGCCATTATTCGTGATTGCACGTACTGCGGGCTGGTCTGCGCACGTGATTGAACAACGTCAGGACGGCAAAATCATTCGTCCAAGTGCCAACTATACTGGCCCTGAAAATCTTGAATTTAAACCATTGGCGGAGCGTGGTTAATGAACACAAAATATCGTAAACCGCTGGCGGGTACCCAGCTCGAATACTATGACGTGCGTCAAGCCGTTGAAGATATTCAGCCAGGCGCATATGCAACTCTGCCGTACACATCGAAAGTGTTGGCTGAACAGCTGGTGCGTAAAGCTGATGCCGAGAATTTAACAGAATACTTAAAGCAATTGATCGAACGTCGCCAAGATACCGATTTTCCATGGTATCCAGCACGTGTAGTCTGTCACGACATCTTGGGTCAAACGGCACTGGTAGACCTTGCTGGTTTGCGTGATGCGATTGCCGATAAGGGCGGTGATCCTTCCAAAGTGAATCCTGTGGTGCCAACCCAGTTGATCGTCGATCACTCTTTGGCAGTGGAATACGGTGGTTTTGACCCTGATGCGTTTGAGAAAAACCGTGCAGTGGAAGACCGTCGTAATGAAGACCGTTTCCATTTTATTGAGTGGACCAAAACCGCTTTTAAAAATGTCGACGTGATTCCTGCGGGCAACGGCATCATGCATCAGATCAACTTGGAGAAAATGTCTCCAGTGATTCAAAATCGTGACGGCTTGGCATTCCCAGATACTTGTGTCGGTACAGATTCACATACGCCACATACCGATGCGCTTGGCGTGATTTCAGTCGGTGTCGGTGGCTTAGAAGCTGAAAATGTAATGCTCGGTCGTGCATCTTGGATGCGTTTACCTGACATCATTGGGGTTGAATTTGTTGGTCAACGTCAAGCAGGTATTACCGCAACCGATATCGTGTTGGCATTGACTGAGTTCTTACGTAAAGAGCGTGTTGTCGGTGCTTATTTAGAGTTCTTTGGTGAAGGCGCTGACAGCATGTCTGTGGGCGACCGTGCCACCATCTCAAATATGACCCCAGAATATGGCGCAACTGCTGCGATGTTCTATATCGACCAGAACACGATTGATTATTTACGTCTGACAGGTCGTGAAGATGCACAAGTGGCTTTGGTTGAACAATATGCCAAAGAAATTGGTCTTTGGGCATCAGATATGACCAAAGCTGAGTACCCACGTGTACTTCGCTTTGACCTTTCAACGGTGACTCGTAACATTGCAGGCCCATCAAATCCGCATGCGCGTGTGTCTACCGCTGACTTGAAAGAAAAAGGTATTGCGGGTGTAGTTGAGAACCGTACCGATGGTTTAATGCCAGATGGCGCGATTATCATTGCTGCCATCACCTCATGTACCAATACTTCAAACCCACGTAATACTGTTGCCGCAGGTCTGTTGGCACGTAAGGCCAATGAACTTGGCTTGGTGCGTAAACCTTGGGTGAAATCATCATTTGCACCAGGTTCAAAAGCGGCTGCGCTATATCTTGAAGAAGCGGGCGTACTTAAAGACCTTGAGAAACTTGGTTTTGGTATCGTGGCTTATGCATGTACTACGTGTAATGGTATGTCAGGTGCATTAGATCCCGTGATTCAACAAGAAATCATTGATCGTGACCTGTATGCGACTGCGGTACTTTCGGGTAACCGTAACTTCGATGGTCGTATCCATCCATATGCAAAACAGGCATTCCTTGCATCTCCGCCGTTGGTTGTGGCCTATGCAATTGCAGGAACCATTCGTTTTGATATCGAAAAAGATGCACTGGGTACAGACAAAGACGGTAACCCGATTTACCTGAAAGATATCTGGCCTTCAGATGCTGAAATTGATGCACTTGTGAAAGAAGCGGTGAAGCCTGAACAGTTCCGTAAAGTCTATATTCCAATGTTTGACTTGGGCGAATTTGAACAAGCTGAAAGTCCGTTATACGACTGGCGTCCGCAAAGTACCTATATCCGCCGCCCACCATACTGGGAAGGGGCACTGGCTGCACCACGTACCTTAGCCAATATGCGTCCGTTGGCAATCTTGGGTGACAACATCACCACCGATCACTTGTCGCCATCGAATGCGATTTTGATGGACTCGGCTGCGGGTGAATACCTACATAAAATGGGCGTACCTGAAGAAGACTTCAACTCTTACGCAACCCATCGTGGTGACCATTTGACGGCACAACGTGCAACCTTTGCGAATCCGAAACTGTTTAATGAAATGGTGGTTCGTTCAGACGGCAGCATTAAGCAAGGTTCAAAAGCGCGTGTCGAGCCTGAAGGCGAAGTGATGCGGATGTGGGAAGCGATTGAAACCTATATGAACCGTAAGCAACCGTTGATCATTGTGGCGGGTGCGGATTATGGTCAGGGTTCAAGCCGTGACTGGGCGGCGAAAGGTGTACGTCTTGCAGGTGTTGAAGCGATTGTGGCTGAAGGTTTTGAGCGTATTCACCGTACTAATTTAGTCGGTATGGGTGTTTTACCGCTTGAGTTTAAGCCAGGCGTTAACCGCAAAACTTTGAAGCTAGATGGTACTGAGCTATATAGCGTGATTGGTAATATTGCACCGCGTTCGACTTTAACGTTAGTGATTGAACGTGCCACAGCGGATGGTAAAGAAGAGATTGTTGAAGTGCCTGTGACCTGTCGTTTAGATACAGAAGAAGAAGTGTCTGTGTATGAAGCTGGTGGGGTATTACAGCGTTTTGCACAAGACTTTTTAGAAGGTCAGGTGGCGTAATACTTTGATCTGAAAATAATTGATTCTGTTTAATAAAAGCCCTACTTTAAAGTGGGGCTTTTATATTGAGAATAAGAATGGAAAAATATTTAGATTTAGATGGTGACTCTGGCATTTTTGCATATGAAATTGGTGATACGTATATAAGAGTGCAGTTTAATAGAACCTTTAAAATTTATACTTATAGTTATCGAAGTGCAGGAGCTAGCCGAGTTGAAGATATGAAACAACTAGCTAGAAATGGGGACGGTTTAAATCCTTATATTATGAGATATGCTAAAAATTTATATGAATAATTTAATTAATAGAATTCAATAAAATATTTAGGGTAATAGATTTTAAATATTAAATTTAATTTAAAGGTTAGCTATGTTAGATAAAAACATTTTTGAAAAAATTGAATTTTTAAATATGGCTGTAAGAGATTATTTTATAAAGCTAAATGAACATAGTATATGGTTATTTCTTTCAACTGTGGGATGGATAGGTATTCCTAATGACCAACATTCTATAAAGATATTAGCGTTAATAGGAATAGTTCTTTTCTTTTTTTACTATCTTTCAACTTCTAAGTTGTGGGAAGAGGCTGGGGGATTATGGGGAGATGGGGGAGGGAAATCATTTAAAGATGTGTTTTTAAAATATAAAAATGAAGTTGAGCAAACTGATCTGTCAGCAGATGATAAAAGTGAAGCCTTAAATAAGTTAGTTGAAATTGAAAATAGGTATTTCAATTTCAGGAAAAATGGAATTAAAATTATCTATAATAATTATTGTTTCTTTTTTACGATGGTTTTTTTTGCTTTAGTAGTTATTAATCAATATAGCGGGTTTCAAATATGGTAATACTAATACAATAAATACTTATAAGTAATAAAAAAGCCCAACATCCTGTTGGGCTTTTTCATATTTGGTTGCTAGATATGACTCCCGTCGTACCTCACGATCTGATGTTGGAACCTATTATTATTTTATGTCCCAGAACATCCTGTTCCTGTATGAACTCATCATAGGAAAAAAGTGGTAAGTGGCCAATCCGCATAATTCCTAACACGTGTATAGAAAAAATGTACACATTCCATTCTTCACCTTTCCGCCATCACCACTCGTCGGAAAGGTCAATAAATAATCAAAACTATCACGCTATAGTATATGTACCATTTCTAAAATCTATGGAGAGCAAAGATGGTAACTGCTGGCGAAAAACCTGGAACAGGCTTCTATTTTTGTGTTCAATGCGGACACCGCACCTATTTAGAAATTGGTACTGATCGTTTACCTCCGTGTACCAAATGCCTTGGCAATCAATTCAACAGTAAGAATGCCTAAGCCGCAAAATACCAAACAGTTACCCACTGTTTGAATAAAAGCCCTATCCCTTGATAGGGCTTTTTGTTACCTTAAAAATAAGATGTAAATAACAAGACCTGTCATAGGCATAGAAAGGTAATCCGTGATGGAAACAATTTTAGGACTCTGTATTGGCGTTGGACTTAGCGCAGCCTGTGGTTTTCGTGTTTTTGTTCCGCTATTGGCGATGAGCATTGCTACCCTCATGGGATGGTATCAACCTGCCCAAGGCTTTGAATGGCTGGCACTTCCATCGGTGTGTATGGCACTGGGTTTTGCCACGATCTGTGAAATTGCAGCTTACTATGTGCCTTGGGTAGATAACCTATTAGATACCATTGCGACACCTGCGGCTGTGGTGGCAGGTACGCTGACCACGATGGCGGTGAGCAGTGGTGAAATGTCCCAGTTTGCCACTTGGGCAGCGGCACTGATTGTCGGTGGTGGAACAGCAGGCGTGGTGCAAATGAGTACCGTAGCGGCACGGGGTGTCTCGACAGCAACCACAGGTGGACTGGGTAATTTTGTGGTTGCTACAGGTGAACTGATTGGCTCGATCTTATTGTCGATTCTGGCTTTTATCATGCCTGTGGTGATTACGGTTTTGGTGATTATTTTAGTGATCGTTACAGTACGCTGGATTCGTTCGAAACGCCAAGAGAAACTCAGCCATTCTATATAAATGTCATAACAGCAATAACAACCTGAATGAAGAATTAAAAATGATGATAAAAACACAATGCATTGCATTCATCTTGGCTTGTTCAAGCCTATCTGCACTGTCACAAGTCAGCTTTGCTCAACAACAACCAACAGCAGAAGAACTGAAACTGCGCAAAGATAAAGTCACCTATAAAGCCCATATCCCTGCGAAATATCAATTATTTCAAGCCATTGAAGGTGACCTCAATAAAGATGGTTTGAAGGATGTGGTGTTGATCGTCAAAGCCACTGATCCCAAAGCCTTTGTACATGATGAGTATCGTGGACATTTAGACCGCAACCGCCGTGGTGTAATCGTATTGCTGAATGAAAAAGGCAAATACAAAGCTATTGTCAGCAACCTCAGTTGTTTTAGCTCAGAAAATGAAGATGGTGGCGTCTATTTCCCACCTGAGTTATGGATGGAAATTAAAAATAATCTATTGAGTGTCTATTATTCGCATGGACGTTATGGTTATTGGCGTTATCTGTTTCGCTTAGAAGGCAATGATCTACGTCTGATTGGTTATGATGATTCAAGCAATCATGGTCCTCTCATTCAAAGCCAAACTAGTATTAACTTTTTAACAGGCAAAAAAGTGATACGGAAAAATATGAGTGAAGATGAAGAAGCGGAGCCAAGATTTAAAGAAACGTGGAGCAAAATCGATCAGGCACCGATCTATTTGTCCAAAGTGAAAGACTTTGATGATTTAAGTTTTTAAGAGCTGGCGACTATCGAAAAACCAGTCAGAACAGCGTAAATTAGCTTCACTTTTGATATTGCGTTCAAGCTTATGATGATCACTTGGATTCTGTTCACCCTGATGGCTGCATTTATGCAGGCTTGGCGCAATGCATTTCAAAAACAACTCAGTACCACCGTGGATGTCTATGGCACCACACTGGCCCGATTCATCTTTTCCCCCATCTTTGCCTTTAGTTATCTGGCCTTTCTCTATCTACATCAGCCCGTCACCGCATCCGTGCATTTTTCCGATAAATTCTGGTTCTATATCGTGATTGCAGGCATTAGCCAGATCTATGCGACTGCCTTGATGGTGAAACTGTTTCAACAAAAGAACTATGCGATTGGCGTGGGACTCGCCAAAAGTGAAGCGATCTTGGCTGCCTTGGTTGGGGTACTGTTCTTACAGGAACATCTCAGTACATGGGGCTGGGTCGGGGTCGTGATTGGGGCATTGGCAGTATTTTTACTTAGTAAAGGTAAGCAACAATCTGATTTGTCTTTAAAAACCTTGATGATTGGATTGGGCAGTGGGCTGTGCTTTGCCATTACTTCTTTATTGGTGCGTGAAGCCAGTTTAGAGTTGAGTATGTTGCCATTTTTGCATCGGGCGGCTTGGGTGTTGTGCAGTCTGATCAGCTTTCAATGTATCGTACTGTTGATCTATCTCGGATTTTTTAGCCGACCGACACTGTATAAAATGTGGCAGCGTGTTGGGCTGACCTTAAGAGTGAGTATCTGTAGTTTTCTCGCTTCGGTGGGCTGGTTTAGCGCCATGAGTATGCAAACCGTGGCGATTGTCAAAACACTGGGTCAGGTAGAAATTCTATTCAGTCTATTGATCTCAGCTTTCTTTTTTAAAGAAAAGCTCGCCAAAACTGATCATTTGGGGCTGTGGCTGGTCATTGTCGCCGCGATTATGGTGATTTGGGCCTAAATTAGAGATCCTATTTGAAAAAATACACATGTAAATTTGAATTTATCGAAATATAAATCGTAGTTTTTTACTGGAAGTGGGAAATATTTCAATATTTGTCTTTTAGTATGCAAATTTATTTCATAGAGCGTTAAAAATAGCAGTTTTTAGGAAAACAATCCCACCGTGATCTGCCTAAACTATGTCTCAAGGGTGTGAAAGGGATCGAAAAGAGTAGCATGCACCGACGCTTACAAAGCAAGTGTGTACGTACCCAAAAGGTCTCGATTCGGCTTAGGACGCTATAGATCAAAAGTTTATAGGCAAAGGTTATGGCTTACAAAGTCATAGGTGTTGAAGTAAACAACCTCTGTTTTCCCTTGATACCCTAAAAAATTTAACCAAATAGAAAATAATAATCAGCGCTAAATAATAAAAACTGCATCAATAAAATCAAAAACGAATGTGACCTCCATCCTGTAATCCTGTCAATATGAAGATAAATCGATATTTTTATATTAAAAAACAAAATGATATAATTTTTCTATACCTAAAAATCAAAACATGATCACAGGAACAGGTCAATACAATAATGAATCAGTTTGAACTTAAAATTCGCTATCCACATCAGATGAATCGCAATGAAATTGATGCGATGGGGACATTTGACCTGACCACGATTTTAAGCAAATTTGAAGAGATGAGCTGGCGTCAGCAACTGGTTCGTCAATTACAGCTCAACGGTGCCGATACCAGTTTTATAGTGACCGATCTTGATACCGATCAAACCATTGCAATTACGCTGGATGCCTATGCCAAGTCACAACAACTGGAATTCAAGCTGGATAGTGATCTTGTGGTGATTGTTCCTAAAAAAGATGTCTTTGGATTGGTGACTCGTAAAACCAAAGAAACCATTGCATTTAAACAGTTGAGTCTGGCGCGGGCAAAAGACTATCTGATTGCCTTTTTAAATCGGGACATTGCCATTCTGGAAGAGAAATATAAAGATAACTTAAGCAAAGGCATTAAAGCCCATTCTTAATTCCTCAACCGCCTTGCCTATAAAATAAGCCTGTTGCGAAACTGTTTTGCAGCACTATAATCGCTGCTCATTTTGTCCCTTTGTCTGCCTGCTTATTTTCTTATGCCTTTAAACGACAACTTTATTTATGCTCCTCCGCAACATGCTTTAGAAATCATCTATGAAGATGAGGACTTGATTGTGGTGAATAAGCCTGCGGGACTATTGTCTGTCATGGGGCGTTTACCCGAGCATCAGGATAGTGCCTATTTACGGGTTTTAGAACAGCATCCAGCTGCCAAAGTGACGCATCGTCTGGATATGGCGACCTCTGGGCTGTTGATGTTTGCCAAGCATCGGGAAGCAGAAGTGGCGGTCAGTAAAATGTTTCAGGCACGAACCGTCAAAAAATACTATGAAGCACTGGTACAAGGTGAAATTCAGGCCGAGGGGAGTGTTGACGTTCCACTAATTACCGATTGGGAAAACCGTCCACGTCAGATCGTCCATTTTGAGCTGGGCAAGCAAGCCAAAACCTTATTTCAACGCATCCAGTATGATGCCGCAACTGATCAAAGCCGTGTTCGTTTGGAGCCAGTGACAGGTCGTTCACATCAACTGCGGGTGCATATGATGCACATAGGTCATCCGATCATGGGCGATAAGCTCTATCATCCTGAGCCTGCCAAGTTTCATTTAAAACGCATGGCATTACATGCTGCCTATCTGGCATTTCAGCATCCACTTAAGTTGCATGAAATTGAAATTCATTCTGAGGTAAAATTTTAAAAGATAACAATAAATAGGCAGGCTGATGTATTCGATTCAACAGGTGCTCTGGCAGACCTTGCTGCCTATGCAACAAGCACAACTCAAGACTTTGCTGCTCGAAGCCGATCCAGACTGGGCGCAAGTTTCAAGTTATCTGTTTCAATCGAATCTCTTCCTCATACTGAATGCCCAAGCACAGATCATTGCTCAGCTTTGTTTACTCGAAACGGATGATCAAGCTGAAATTAAAAATCTGACTGTGGCTAAAAACCATCAAGGGCAGGGCTTGGCTAAAAGATTGATTCAACATGCAATTGAATCTGCCAAACAGATGCATATCCATACTTTATGGGTCAAGACGGGCAACTCCAGTCTGGATCAATTGGCACTTTATCAAAAATGTGGCTTTCGTATGTCGCATATAGAACGTGATGTGTTTAGAGATTATCCAGCACCAATTTATGAAAATGGGATTCGTTGTTTAGATCAGGTGGTGTTGTGCTTGGACTGTATTGAAATACAGTAAGCCACGATATTTTGGGTTGATCATTTTTTGACTACAATATTCCTATTAACACGTATAAAAATTGAAATAAAAATCGGTTAACCTATAGCCAAATATCAACTCCAAAACACAACAAAGGATATGCATATGACACGTGACTATGACAAATTTCCAGATAATGATAACGGCAACGTATTGTGGCAAATGGTTGAAGATGGCAATGACCTGAATGAGCCACATGAAGTTGAATTTTCGATTGTTTTTGAGAAGCAGGAACAAATTGAAAAATGTGCTTTACACCTTTTGCATCAAGAACAGAAAATTTCCCTGTTTCAGGAAGAACAGCACTCGGACGGTTCTGATCTGTGGGTTCTGAATATTCACGTTAACATGACGCTCGAATACGAAGATATTGCAGATCTGGAAGAATGGATGACCCGTATCGCTCAGGAATTTAATGGTGAATATGATGGCTGGGGTTGTATGAGCTATATTTACGATGAAGAAGATGAGTAATCTTACTGCTGTTTGAATAAAAGCCCTGAAAAGGGCTTTTTTATTTATTTATGGTTGGATGCTACACACCCATATCCAGATACAAAGATTCTTTCACTTCTTCCATCACCACATAGCTATGAGAAGAAGCAGAGGCTGGCAGTTTTTTCAGTAAATCTCCTAAGAGGCGACGGTAGGCACTCATTTCTTTGAGACGCGCCTTCACCAGATAATCAAACTCCCCTGAAATCAGATGGCATTCCAATACTTCTGGGATATCCACCAAATCACGTGCGACCTGATCAAATACATCGCCTGATTTTGCTGACAGTTTAATTTCCAGAAACACTAACAGGTTACGATCGACATATTCAGGATTAAGTCGGGCGTAGTAACCCATGATGATGCCTTCACGTTCTAAGCGCTTGACCCGTTCTGAACAAGGCGTGGTCGATAAGTTGACCCGTGAAGCCAGTTCACTAATCGCAATACGCCCTTCCCGTTGCAAAATATCTAAAATCAGGCGATCAATACGGTCTAATTTACGCATCATATATTCCCTTTTATTTTAATTTTTTCGTGACGAAAACATTAAATTACCTAGATTATACCCATAAAATCAGTGAAAAAAACTATTGATCCAAAAATATACTAGTTAAATAAACTAGTGTGTGCGTGAGGGAACGACAATGCGCGTAATCGTTTTAGGAAGTGGCGTCATTGGTGTGGCAAGTGCCTATTATCTTGCACAACAAGGTGCGCAAGTGACGGTGCTTGACCGTCAATCAGGACCTGCAAAAGAAACCAGCTTTGGTAACGCAGGCCAAATCTCCCCAGGATATTCAACGCCGTGGGCTGCTCCCGGTATTCCTTTTAAAGCCGTCAAGTGGATGTTCCAGCATCATGCACCATTAGCCATTAATATTGATGGCAGCATGTGGCAGTTGCAGTGGATGGCACAGATGCTGAAAAACTGTAATCCACAAAGCTATGCGGTGAATAAAGAACGCATGATGCGTGTTGCAGAATATAGCCGTGACTGCTTACGTGACTTAAGAGCGAAAACAGGCATCAACTATGAAAACCGTGCCAAGGGTACGCTACAGGTGTTCCGTAGCGAAGCACAACTTGAAGCGGTGCAGCGTGATATTGAAGTACTCAAAGAGTGCGGTGTTGATTTTGATCTGTTGAACGCTCAAGAGTTGGGTGCTGTAGAACCCGCTTTAGCCTTTACCGATAAACTGGTTGGTGGTTTACATTTGCCGAATGATGAAACAGGCGATTGTTACCTGTTTACCAATGCTTTAGCAAAACTGGCGCAAGACTTGGGCGTAGACTTCAAATTCGATCAAAATGTCGAGAATCTGATTGTTGAAGGTGATCAGATCAAAGGTGTTGTGGTCAATGGTGAAGTCCTGACTGCCGATCGCTATGTCTTGGCCTTTGGTAGTTATTCACGTGATTTCCTTAAACCGCTTGAGCTGAATTTGCCTGTTTATCCAGTAAAAGGTTATTCATTGACTATTCCAATTGTGGAACCAAAATTTGCACCACAATCAACGGTACTGGATGAAACCTATAAAGTTGCCTTAACCCGTTTTGACCAGCGTATCCGTGTCGGTGGTATGGCAGAACTGAGTGGTTTTAACCTAGGTCTGAAAGAAGATCGTCGTGCGACGTTGGAAATGGTGACTCAGGACTTGTTCCCGGGCGGTGACTTGACTCAGGCATCATTCTGGACAGGCTTACGTCCGATGACCCCGGACAGTACCCCGATTATTGGTGCAACAAAATATAAGAATCTGTTCCTGAATACAGGTCACGGTACATTGGGTTGGACCATGGCATGTGGTTCTGGCAAGTTGATCAGTGATCTGGTAATGAATCATCGTCCAGATATCAGTACAGATGGTTTATCTATTCAGCGTTATTCACACGCCGCATAAATATGGTTTACAAGGAAGTTTAGTATGCCTCGTCCGATTACTGCGGTGATCCATGCCCAAGCCTTACGCCAGAATCTGGCGGTGGTCAGGCAGTCTGTACCCGACAGCAAAGTCTTTGCTGTGGTCAAAGCCAATGCTTATGGGCATGGGATTGAACGGGTCTATGAATCTTTTAAAAGTGCCGATGGTTTTGCTTTACTCGATATCGAGGAAGCAAAACGTTTGCGCGCTTTAGGCTGGACAGGCCCGATTTTACTGCTTGAAGGAATTTTCTCTCCACAAGACCTGTTTGATTGTACACAGTACCAATTAAGTTTTACGGTGCATAGTGAGCAGCAACTGGTCTGGTTGCAGCACCATCCGTATCCAGCACAGTTTGATATTTTCCTGAAAATGAACAGTGGCATGAACCGTTTAGGTTTCAAGCCACAGCAATATCGTGAGATCTGGCAGCAGTTAGCTTTGTCTGCGCAAGTGGCTTCGGTGACTCATATGATGCATTTTTCTGATGCGGATGGGGAGCGTTTTGGCCAGAAGGGCATTGACTATCAACTCAGCGAATTTGAAGCCACGATTCAGGATTTACCGGGTGAAAGATCGGTCAGTAATAGTGCTGCAATTTTAAGATATCAAAATCAATTGCAATCGGATTACGTGCGTGGCGGCATCATGCTGTACGGCAGTTCTCCCGATTACCCCAAACACAGCATTCAGGACTGGGGTCTTGCACCGACCATGAGCTTGCGCAGCGAAATCATTGCTGTGCAGCAGCTCAATGCCAATGAAAGTGTTGGTTATGGTTCCAGCTATGTGGCCGAACAACCAATCAGGATCGGTATTGTGGCGTGTGGTTATGCCGATGGTTACCAACGCATTTCAGCGACAGGTACGCCAGTACTAGTCAATGGGATTCGAACCCGAACCATTGGTCGTGTCAGCATGGATATGTTGGCGGTGGACTTGACCCCGATCAGTGATGCGCAAGTGGGTAGTGAAGTGGTGCTATGGGGCCAATCCAGCACAGGAACAATTTTACCTATTGACGATGTCGCAGCGACCTCAGGCACGATCGGTTATGAACTGATGTGCGGCGTGACAGCACGTGTCAATTTTATCAATCAGGAATAAGGAAATAATCATGTCAAATTCAGATATTCAAAAGATCAACACCAACGAAGTGATGAGTGCGGTAACCGTATTCAATAAGGTGGTGTATTTGTCTGGTCAGGTGCCTAAAAATGCGGATCTGGATATTGAAGGACAAACCCGTGAAGTCCTTGCAACCATCGAACAGTTACTTGCTTCAGCAGGGACAGATAAATCTCGCTTGCTATCTGCGCAACTGTTTTTGAAAGATCTTTCAGATTTTCCTGTGGTCAACACCATCTGGATTGACTGGTTAAAAGGTCATGTTGCGCCTTCACGCGCGACCATTCAAGCGGATCTGGTGAATCCAAAGTGGTTGATCGAAATTGCGGTTGTCGCAGCACAAAAATAAAGCGATCCGCTTTATTTTTGCTTAAAAAATATAAAAAAAGAAGAAAAGTAACGTATTTGCAGTAGATAAAACGTAGTGAGATACGTATTTTCTTGCAATTAAAAATGAGTCAGCCCGCAGGAATGGACGGCTAGCAATAGCACAACAATAACAGGCTGGCTCATGAGGGAATCGTAAAAAGGAACTTTTGTTATGACGGTTACACATCAACAGTCAGCAGGCGAACAGTCGCCCCATGACTTGCAGCGCAAACTCTCTAATCGCCATTTGCAACTGATTGCAATTGGTGGTGCCATCGGTACGGGCCTGTTCATGGGCTCAGGAAAAACCATTTCACTTGCAGGCCCATCGATTCTGTTTATTTACATGATTATCGGCGGGATGTTTTTCTTTTTGATGCGTGCACTCGGCGAGTTGCTGCTGGCAAATTTACACTATAAATCTTTTGTGGACATGGCTCATGACCTGATTGGGCCTTGGGCTGGTTATTATCTAGGCTGGACCTACTGGTTGGGCTGGGTTCTGGTCGGGATTGCCGATCTGGCCGCCGTGATCAATTATTTAACCTTCTGGCTGCCCGAAGGCACCATGTTTACCCCGATCGGGCAGGCCGCAATCAGTGCAGGCTGTGTCCTGTTTGTCCTGTTCTTAAACCTGCTGACGGTACGTTTGTTTGGTGAAGTTGAATTCTGGTTTGCCTTGATCAAGATTCTGGCTATCCTCGGTTTAATTGGTGTTGGTGGCTATATGATCTTTAGCCATTTTCAGGCTCCGCATGGGACGGTCGCATCGCTCAGTAATGTCTGGTCTCATGGCGGGATGTTCCCTAAAGGACTGGATGGTTTCTTGGCGGGTTTCCAGATCGCAGTCTTTGCCTTTGTCGGGGTAGAGCTGATTGGAACGACCGCGGCTGAAACCAAAGATCCGCATAAGAACCTGCCAAAAGCGATTAATGCGATTCCGATCCGTATTATTCTGTTTTACGTACTGGCTTTACTGGTAGTGATGTCGGTCACGCCATGGAATATTATCCGTGCCGACAAGAGTCCATTTGTGGAATTATTCATGAATGCGGGGATTGTGACCTCAGCCATTATCATGAATCTGGTGGTGCTATCTTCGGTCATGTCTTCCATGAACAGTGGGGTATTCTCGACCAGCCGTATGTTATTTGGTCTGTCTAAAGATGGTCAGGCACCGAATGCATTTGGGCGGTTATCAAAAAGTGCCGTACCTGCCAATGGTCTGATCTTTTCATGTGTGTTCATTATGGGTGGAGCAGTACTGCAATACTTTGTACCGAATACCCTTGAAGCCTTTACTTTGGCAAGTTCGCTTTGTGTGATCTTGTTCATCAGTGTCTGGAGTCTGATTATGGTGTGCTATATCCGCTACCGTAAGTTACGCCCAGAATTGCATGCTCAATCGAAGTTCAAAATGCCAGGTGGTGTATTCATGTCCTATGTCGTGATTGCCTTCTTGCTATTTGCACTGGTGATCTTGGCATTGGAACCAGATACCTTAAAAGCACTCTATGTCAGTCCATTATGGGTGATTCTGTTGGCGGTGACCTATCAGTTGCTGTATAAGCCAAGAATGAAAAAACTCGGTCGTGAACTGGTGCAATAAATCATAGCGAATTGATTAATGGCCGATCTATAGAGATCGGCTTTTTTATGCTTTGCTTGAATCGGTTTAATCCACCAGTAACTGTTGGTATTGATCTGCCTGTTTACGTAAATAATCCCAAACCAGCTTGATGCGCGGATCATGTTGTAGATCAACAAATGTCAGCATCCAGAAGGTATGGGTAAAGCGCACTTGCTGTTGTAACACGGCTTCAAGTTCAGGTTTATCATCGGCCAGAAACTTGGGCAAGATGGCCAGTCCTGCGCCTGCACTCACTGCAATTTGTTGTGCCAGAATACTGCTGCTCCGGAAGTTGGCGGTTAGCTTCAAGGGTAAGCGTTCCAGACAATACAGCTCAGGGCTATACACCAGATCATCAATATAATTGACGAAACGATGTTGGGTTAAATCATCCAGCCCACGAATTGGCGGGTTTTGTGCCAGATAGTGCTGACTGCCATAAATCTTTAAACAATAATCAGAGAGTCGGGTAATGATATAAGGCCCCGAGGTTGGACGCTCAATCGACACCACAATATCCGCTTCACGGTGGGACAGCTTAATCATTTTCGGTACGGGAATCAGGTCAATGGTGAGCAATGGATATTGGATCGAAAACTCCGCCAGCAAACGGGCTAAAAATGCAGTACCAAAGCCTTCGGGTGTGCCAATTCGCACATGTCCCTGTAAGGGCTGATGAGGTTTATCAATCTGTAAAAAGGCTTGTTCCATTTGTTCAACACGTGGGACTAGCGCCATACCTTCAAGGGTAAGCTCATACCCCGTTGCTTCACGTTTAAATAAAGTGGTGCCTAAAGCCTGTTCCAAAGCCTGAATGCGTCTGGCGACAGTACTATGTTCGACCCCAATCACGCGTGCTGCATTGGTCAAGGTCTTGGTTCTTGCCAAAACCAGAAAAAATTGTAGATGATCCCAATCCACTTTCATTTTTATTGTATTCCCTGTGCATATTTGCACAATAATCGTGCATGAATTTCCATTGGTGGTCAAAGCTTTCTTTGTTAGTCTCAGATAAAAGCCCAATCAGGAAAATACCACCAAAGTGTATTTCCGATGATTTAACACAATAAAAATACGACCTATGGAGAGGTTATGAATACAATCCAGAACATCCAGTTGGAAACCGCCAAATTACTCATTAACGGCAATTTTATCGAGTCTGAAACACAGCAATGGCAAGACATTGTCAACCCTGCGACTCAGGAAGTGATTGGTCGTGTACCCTTTGCAACGGCTCAGGAAGTTGATGCGGCGATCCAGGCTGCACAAGACGCTTTTGCTTCATGGCGTCAAACCCCGATTCAGGCACGTATGCGTATCATGCTCAAACTGCAAGAACTGATTCGTACCAACATGAAAGAAATTGCACAGGTACTGACTGCCGAACAAGGTAAAACGCTGGCGGATGCGGAAGGTGATATTCAACGCGGTTTGGAGGTGGTTGAACATGCTTGTTCAGTCGGTACCTTGCAAATGGGTGAATACGTCGAAGGTGTGGCACGTGGTGTTGATACGTATACCTTGCAGCAGCCATTGGGCGTGTGCGCGGGCATTACGCCGTTTAATTTCCCAGCCATGATTCCGTTGTGGATGTTCCCGATGGCGATCGTCTGTGGCAATACCTTTGTTTTAAAACCATCTGAACAAGATCCACTTTCGACCATGATGCTGGTAGAGCTGGCGATTCAGGCGGGCATTCCAGCGGGTGTGCTCAATGTCGTGCATGGCGGTAAAGAAGTGGTGGATCGTCTATGTACCCATACTGATATTAAAGCGATTTCATTTGTTGGTTCGACTGCGGTCGGTACGCATGTCTATAACCTTGCAGGACAACATGGCAAACGTGTCCAGTCGATGATGGGCGCGAAAAACCATGTCGCCGTAATGCCTGATGCCAATAAGGAACAAACCCTGAATGCCTTGGTGGGTGCGGCTTTTGGTGCAGCAGGGCAACGCTGTATGGCGTTGTCAGTTGCGGTGATGGTCGGTGATAGTAAACACTGGATTCCAGAATTGGTTGAAAAAGCCAAGACTTTAAAAGTGAATGCAGGGCATGAGCCAAATACCGATATTGGCCCAGTCATTTCAAAACGTGCCAAAGCCCGTGTACTGGATTTAATTCATAGCGGTGTCGAGCAAGGTGCAGAGCTGCTACTTGATGGTCGTGATGTTCAGGTGCAAGGCTATGAAGCCGGCAACTTTGTTGGGGCGACGATTTTTAGTGGCGTGAATACCGACATGCGTATTTATAAAGAAGAAATCTTTGGCCCAGTACTGTCGATTATTTGTGTTGATACGCTTGAAGAAGCAATTGCGTTGATCAATGCTAATCCATTTGGTAATGGCGTGGGGTTATTTACGCAAAGTGGCGCGATTGCGCGTACTTTCCAGAACCTGATTGATATCGGTCAGGTGGGGATCAACATTCCGATTCCAGTGCCTGTACCCTTCTTTAGCTTTACCGGTTCCCGTGGTTCAAAACTTGGTGATTTGGGACCTTACGGCAAACAGGCAGTGCAGTTCTATACCCAAACCAAAACCATTACCAGTCGCTGGTTTGAAGACAGCCATGAAGTGGGCGCTGTAAACACAACCATTAGTTTACGTTAAGGGGATCACGGATGAATATCGCCTTTATCGGTCTAGGCAATATGGGCGGCAGAATGGCCCAAAACCTGCTCAAAGCTGGACTTACAGTATATGGTTATGACCTTAGCGAAGTGGCAATTCAGCACTTTGCTGAGGCGGGTGGTGTGGTTTGTGACAGCCCGCAAGCAGCAGCGAAACAAGCCGACGTAGTGATTAGCATGTTACCTGCGGCAAAGCATGTCAAAGAGGTGTATCTGGGCGAAGATGGCGTGCTGGAAGTGCTGAAAGCAGGCAGCTTATGCATTGATAGCAGTACTATTGATCCACAAACCATTAAAGATATTGCTGCCATTGCCCAAAGTAAAAATATTCATATTTGCGATGCGCCTGTTTCAGGTGGCACCATTGGCGCACAAGCGGGTACGCTGACCTTTATGGTTGGTGCAAATGATCAGACCTTTGATGAAGTGAAACCTGTACTCAGTCACATGGGCAAAAATGTGGTGCATTGTGGCGATGTCGGCGCAGGGCAGATTGCCAAAATCTGTAATAACCTGATTCTTGGGATTTCCATGGCTGCGGTGGCTGAAGGGATGGCACTGGGTGCCAAACTTGGCATTGATCCACATGCTTTGGCTGGTGTGATTAACACTTCAAGCGGTCGTTGCTGGAGTTCGGAAGTCTGTAACCCGTGGCCACATATCAGTGAAAATGCTCCTGCCTCTCGTGGCTATCAGGATGGTTTTGCCACGCAGTTAATGCTGAAAGATTTGGGGCTTGCAGTTGAAGCTGCAGGGCAGGTGAAGCAGCCTGTAGTGTTGGGCGGGATGGTGCAGCAGCTGTATCAGCAAATGTGCATGCGTGGTCATGCACACCTTGATTTTTCTAGCATTATTCAGCAATACCTGCCGCCAGAGGCATAAAAACTAAAGCCAAAGGATGGCTTTTATTCAGAAATTAAACCCTGTCATGAATAACAATGAATCCAGACTGAGGGAACACAGATGTTGAATTATAAAGAGACGGTACAGGCTTTCGATCTGGAAAGTACTGCAAAACAAATGCTATCAGGTTCAATGGATGCACTGAATGCCTGTTATGAATGTTGTGATCGACATGCGCAAGGCGACAAAATCGCGTTGTATTGGCAAGGCAAAGATGGTCGAAAAGAACAATATACCTTTCGCCAGTTACAGCAATGGTCGAGTCAATTTGCCAACTTTTTAAAGTCGCAAGGTGTGGAAGCAGGTGATCGTATTTCAGGTCTATTGCCGAGAACGCCTGAACTGCTGGTGACGATTTTCGCGGCTTGGCGTATTGGCGCCGTATATCAGCCCTTATTTACAGCCTTTGGGCCCAAGGCAATTGAGCATCGTCTGCAACTGGCACAAAGTAAGCTGGTGGTAACCGATGTGGCGAACCGCAGCAAACTGGATGAGATCGAACATTGTCCAGCGATTGTCACGGTTGCTGATCCACAAGGTGCGCCGCTGAAGTCAGGTGATTTCAATTTTTGGGATGAAGTGAATCAGCAGTCTGATCAATGTGAATTGGTGATGCGAAGCATCCAGGATCCCTTTCTACTCATGTTTACCTCGGGCACCACAGGGCCTGCCAAACCGCTAGAAGTGCCGTTAAAAGCCTTGCTGGCTTTTGGTCGTTATATGCAAGATGCCATTGGTTTGAGAGAAGAAGATTCGTTTTGGAATATTGCTGATCCAGGTTGGGCTTATGGTTTGTATTACGCCATTACAGGACCATTGTTCTTGGGGCATGCCACCTTGTTCTACGAAGGGGGCTTTAGTACCGATAGCCTGTGTCAGATCGTAAAGGATTATCAGATTACCAATCTGGCGGGAGCGCCAACGGCTTATCGCATGATGATGGCGGCTGATCCTGCTCAGATGGCGCCGTTAAAAGGCCAGTTCCGTGTGGTGAGCAGTGCGGGCGAACCGTTGAATCCTGAAGTGATTCGCTGGTTTAAGCAGGTTCTGGATGCCCCGATTTATGACCATTATGGACAGACTGAGGTCGGCATGGTGGTGTGTAATCATCATGGTTTAAGTCATGAAATTCGTGCAGGTTCGGCAGGTTTTGCGAGTGCGGGTTATCGCGTTGCGGTGGTCAATGAACAGGGTGAGGAGCTTCCAGCGGATACCCCTGGAATTCTAGCCGTGGATATTCGCCAGTCTCCGATGATGTGGTTTGGTGGCTATAAAGAAAGTCGTAAATCCCCTTTTGTCGGGCACTACTATCTCACAGGTGATACCGCCGAGTTACATGCGGATGGCAGCATGAGCTTTGTTGGTCGTAGTGATGACGTGATCACCACATCGGGTTATCGGATCGGGCCTTTTGATGTGGAAAGTGCTTTGCTGGAGCATGATGCTGTGGTTGAAGCAGCCGTAATTGGTGTACCTGATCCAGACCGTACCGAAGTAGTGAAGGCTTTCGTGATTTTGGCTGCGGGTATTCAACCTTTGGAACAGTTGGCGGAAGAACTGAGCCAATTTGTGAAAAAACGCTTATCAGCACATGCTTATCCACGATTGGTCGAGTTCGTGACCGAACTTCCAAAAACACCAAGTGGCAAGATTCAGCGCTTTTTATTACGTAATCAGGAAATTGCGAAACAGCAAGCAAAGGCAGGGTAAGGAACACAAGATGCAATTGACCGAAGAACAAGTCTTAATACGTGATATGGCGAAAAGTTTCGCCCAAGAACAGATTAAACCTAATGCCAGTGATTGGGATCGACATGGCACATTTCCAAAAGATGCGCTTGCACAAATGGGGCAGCTCGGTTTTATGGGCATGTTGATTCCCGAGCAATGGGGCGGTTCTGACACAGGTAATTTGGCCTATGTGTTGGCACTTGAAGAAGTCGCTGCGGCAGATGGTGCGACCTCAACCATTATGAGTGTACATAACTCGGTGGGCTGTGTGCCGATTTTAAAATTTGGTAGCGATGAGCAGAGAGAACGCTTTTTAAAACCATTGGCACAGGGTGAAATGATCGGTGCTTTTGCCTTGACTGAACCGCATACAGGCTCAGATGCGGCAGCCATTAAAACCCGTGCAGTAAAAGATGGCGATGACTATATTCTGAATGGTGCCAAGCAATTTATTACCTCGGGTGATAATGCGGGCGTGATTATCGTATTTGCCGTGACTGATCCAAGTGCGGGTAAAAAGGGCATCAGTGCCTTCCTTGTGCCACGCGAGACAGCGGGTTATGAAGTGATTCGGGTTGAAGAAAAACTTGGCTTACATGCTTCGGATACCTGCCAGATTGCCCTGACAGATGTGCGTATTCATAAAAGCCTGATGCTGGGTAAAGAAGGTGAAGGTTTAAAAATCGCGCTGGCCAATCTGGAAGGGGGGCGTATTGGTATTGCCGCACAGGCAGTCGGTCTGGCACGGGCGGCATTGGAAGAAGCCACGCGCTATGCCAAAGAACGATTAACCTTTGGTAAACCAATTTTTGAGCATCAGGCACTGGCATTCCGTCTTGCCAGTATGGCGACCGAGATCGAAGCGGCCCGACAACTGGTGCATTACGCTGCACGGCTCAAAGAAGCAGGGCAACCCTGTCTCAATGAAGCGTCAATGGCCAAGCTATTTGCCTCAGAAATGACGGAGCGCGTCTGTTCAAACGCATTACAGGTATTTGGTGGCTATGGCTATCTGAAAGACTTCCCAATTGAACGGATCTACCGTGATGCACGTATTTGTCAGATTTATGAAGGCACTAGCGATATCCAGCGTTTAGTGATCGCACGTAGTCTATAAAAGCAAAACAAGGAATGAAGCATGCAGTGGAACAGTATTTTATTAGAAAAGCGTAATGGCGTTGGACTGATTACCCTCAATCGTCCGCAAGCCTTGAATGCGCTGAATAGTGAATTGATTAGTGAAATCAATCAGGCGTTGGATGCGTTAGAGAAAGATCGTGAGATTGGCTGCATCGTATTGGCAGGTTCTGAAAAGGCTTTTGCCGCAGGTGCCGATATTAAGGAAATGGCTGATCTGACATATCCAGATATTTACTTCGACGACTTTTTCCATCTGGCAGATCGAATCGCGCAACGCCGTAAACCGATTATTGCTGCAGTGAGTGGCTATGCGTTGGGTGGTGGTTGTGAACTGGCACTGATGTGTGACTTTATCTATTGTGCTGACAATGCCAAGTTTGGTTTACCCGAAGTGACTTTAGGTGTCATACCGGGCATTGGTGGTACACAGCGTTTAACTCACGCGATTGGGAAAGCCAAAGCCATGGAAATGTGCTTTACCGCACGGCAAATGGGTGCAGTAGAGGCAGAGCAAAGTGGTCTGGTGGCGCGTGTGTTTGGCAAAGAAGAATTACTGGAACAGACCCTGCAAGCCGCAGAAAAAATTGCAGCGCGCTCTTTGACTGCCAATATGATGCTGAAAGAAACCATCAATCGTGCCTTCGAGGTCAATCTCACCGAAGGCTTACGTTTTGAGCGCCGTATGTTCCATTCGATTTTTGCAACTTCGGATCAGAAAGAAGGGATGCAGGCCTTTGTGGAAAAACGGCAGGCAAACTTTAAAAATCAATAAGGGATCAAGAAAATGAATACAGAAAATCACTTAATGATTGAGCAACAAGGTAGCTTAGGCATCATCAGTCTGGATCGGGTCAAGCATTTAAATGCATTATCGCTCGATATGATTGAGGGCATCTGCACACAACTGGAACTGTGGCGTAATGATGCTGCTATTCAGGCGGTTTTGTTCAAATCGAATAGTCCCAAAGCCTTTTGTGCAGGTGGTGATATCCGTTATCTGTATGACAGTTATAAGAATGAAACGGCTGATTATAAAGGCTATTTCAGCGCCGAATATAAAATGCTGAATCTGCTACGCGAATATCAAAAGCCTGTCATCGTGATACTTGATGGCTATGTGCTGGGTGGCGGTTTTGGCTTGGCTCAAGCGTGTCATATTGTGGTGAGTAGTGAAAAGTCCAGATTCGCCATGCCTGAAACTGCGATTGGATTTTTCCCTGATGTCGGTGCGACCCATTTCCTGTCTCGGCTGGATGATATCGGTGTGTATATGGCGATTACGGGAGAACAGATTAGCAGTAGTGATGCGCTCTATCTTGATCTGATTGATTACCATGTGCCGAGTGAGCAATTGTCTTCCTTACAAGAGGCATTGATTGCCGCACCGAACCTGAGCAAAGCCAATATTGAACAGATCATTGCCCGCTTTATTACCCGTCCTGCTGAAAGTGAACTCAAGCAACTCATTGAACCGATTCGTAAACATTTCGGTTTTCAACATCTGGATGAGATTGAGCACAGTCTTGAACATGAACAGGAAGAACAGTTCAAAGCTTGGGCCAGCAAGATGCTGGATATTTTGCAGCAACGTTCCTTTATCGCCAAACAAACCAGCCTGAAATTACAGTATTTGGGGCGTGGATTATCTTTACAGCAGTGTATGCAACTGGAACGGGATTTACAGGATATCTGGTTTGAACATGGTGATTTTATTGAAGGTGTGCGCGCCTTAATTGTCGATAAAGACAAACAGCCAAAATGGCAACAGCGTAATCCTGAACTGGAACAGATTCTGGAAAAACTAAGCTAAATTCACTCTTTCTTCTATCTACATATCAAGGAGTATCAACCATCTAAACATGCTGGTGATCAGGATTGAGCATCAGCACAAAAATATAAAACAAGAATATCCAAGAAAGGAAAATGACGATGCAAACAACACATGGAAACGGTTCATCTCCTAACAAGTCATCTCATCGACTGGCAGGTATCTCCAGTATGGTTGGGACCACCATTGAGTGGTATGACTTTTTTATTTACGGTGCAGCAGCAGCTTTAATTTTCAATAAATTATTTTTCCCGAATCTTGATCCACTGACGGGCGTACTCGCTGCCTTTGCAACCTATGCGGTGGGATTTATCGGACGGCCTCTGGGCGGTCTGGTATTTGGACATTTTGGTGACAAGATTGGCCGCAAATCGATGTTACTGTTGACCTTGATGCTGATGGGAATACCCACAGTGCTGATCGGTCTGTTACCGACCTATGAGTCAATTGGTTACTGGGCTGCAATCGGCTTGGTGATCTTGCGATTTATCCAAGGTATGGCGATGGGTGGCGAGTGGGGTGGTGCAGTTTTGATGGCGGTTGAACACGCGCCAGAAGGCAAAAAAGGCTTCTGGGGCAGCCTTCCCCAAGCCAGTACCGGTGGCGGTTTGATGTTGGCTTCTATCGCGCTTGGGCTGGTATCTTTATTACCTGAACAAGCCCTGTTTAGCTGGGGCTGGCGGATTCCCTTTCTAGCGAGCATTATTTTACTGGCAGTTGGTTGGTATATTCGGGTGAAAGTACCAGAGTCGCCAGACTTTGAAAAAGTGAAACAACAAGCTGAAGAAGTTAAAGTCCCTGCCTTACAGGTATTTAAGCAACACCCTAAGCAATTGATTAGCATTATTGTGGCACGTGCGGCAGAGAATGCATGGTTTTATATTGCCTCTACCTTTACTTTGGCCTACACCACCACACAACTGGGCATCGCCAGACAGGAAATTCTATTTGCCACCATTTGTGGTGCCGCCGTGATTTTAGTGATGACACCATTATGTGGACATTTGTCTGATAAAGTCGGACAGCGCAATATGTTCATGTTTGGTCTGTGCGTGCTGGCACTGTATTGTTATCCCTTCTTTAGTATGCTTAATACCAAAGATCCTGTGCTGGTCTGGACGGCAATTGTATTGGCAATCGGTGTGGTTTTTCCGATTATGTATGCGCCTCAGGCACAACTTTTTGCCCGACAGTTTCCCGCAGAAATTCGCTATAGCGGTATCTCGATTTCGGTACAGCTGGCAGGTGTAGTCGGTGGTGGTCTTGCACCGCTGATTGCGACAAAATTATTGAGCGTTGGCGGTGGAAATCCTTACTTGATCATGTTGTATATCGGTTCGATGGCAGTTGTTGCCATTATTGCCACTTCATTTATGCCACGAGATCACAGTCAGCAGGCATTGGCAACGGAGAACAACAAGCAAGACGTCAAACTGCAAGCCAAGATGACAGAATAGCTGTTTATTCAAAATGAAATGAAAAGGTGTTGCTCGATGCTGAGGAACACCTTTTTATTTTTTAAGGATTTATATGCAAAGAAGAGAGATCCAATATTTGTGCTTCATTATTTTTGATGTTCCACGTGGAGCAGAATATTGAGACAAAGAAAAAAACCCTAATCTTTCGACTAGGGCCTTTTAAATTTGGAGCGGGAAACGAGACTCGAACTCGCGACCCCAACCTTGGCAAGGTTATGCTCTACCAACTGAGCTATTCCCGCATATTGAGCAGTTTTTACTAAAACTTACACTTAAAAAAACCAATCTGGAGCGGGAAACGAGACTCGAACTCGCGACCCCAACCTTGGCAAGGTTATGCTCTACCAACTGAGCTATTCCCGCGTGCCAGCTATAATACATTAAGCAAAATGAGGGTCAACAACTTTATGCAAAGAAATTGTTTAATTGCATAAAATAAAAGCATTTTCATGGAAAAAACAGCTTAAAAGCAAAAAAATGGATAAAAGTTTCGCTTCAAGTGAGGTCATGTATACTAATGAGCTATCTCAATCTGACCGGACAGCCTGACTCATGAACTTAGAACAACAGTTGATTGAACGTTTACAAACACTGGCACCCACCCATCTCGAAGTGATCAATGAGTCAGCGGGGCATGGCGGTTACTTCCCAGGTAAAGAATCACATTTCAAAGTGATTGTGGTGAGCGATGAATTTAAAGGCTTGCGTCTGGTACAGCGTCATCAAAAAATTTATGCCGTTGCAGCGGAATTAATGAGCCCAGGTCGTATCCATGCTTTGGCAATTCATGCTTATGTACCAGATGAATGGCAAGGTGAAGCACCTGCTAGCCCTGAATGTGCACATGCACCAAAAGGTTAAGGACGGATCATGGACCTACATTTCATCACTAAAATGATTCATATGATTGCAATGAGCTTGCTGATTATTGCTTTTGTATTACGCGGTTCAACATTATTTGTGGGTGTACAGGATCAGCAGCCTAATCTAAAGGCCCGTAAAGCGATGGTCGGCTTACAGCATTTATCTTTAACCCTGATTATTGTTACGGGTGCGATCTTGCTGGCGATGAAGAACTTTGATGTACAGCCGTGGTTCTATGCCAAAGTCATCCTGTTCTTTGTATTGTGGTCGTCATTGATCAAAACCTATAAGCAAGACAGCAGTATCTTATTGGAACAACGCCGTGCAGGTTTGTTGATCGGTACAGTGGCTATGGTCGGGATTCTCGGTCTTGTGATGATTAAACCGGTTTTTGCCTGATTGTTGGACATTGTTTTAGAAATTGTTTTTGCACTAGGTTAAACTGCGTGCAGTTTAAAAAAATAGGGTAGAGGGAAATCATGTTAACGCGTGTGGTGTTTAACCAGAAAGGTGGTGTGGGGAAATCAAGTATTACCGTTAATCTGGCTGCAATTAGTGCAAAACAGGGCCTGAGAACACTGGTCATTGATCTTGATCCACAAGCAAATTCGAGCCAGTACCTGTTAGGTGAAGATGCAACCTATTCTGCGGACAAAGCAGCGTTAGAACCCAATATTGAAAATTTCTTTGATGATGTTTTAGGTACCACACAGCAAAAAGGCCTGATTGGCAATGCCATTGGTTCAATTTTAAAAGCACCTCGTGGCAAAGGTCTGGATAGTTTTGTTCACCGCTCGTCATTTGAAAATCTGGATGTCATTCCTGCCAGCCCAAGTCTGGGCAGTTTAGAGCATGCACTGGAAAGTAAACATAAAATTTATAAATTACGTGATTCAATTCAGTCACTCAGCGCACGTTATGACCGTATCTTTATTGATACACCACCTGCCTTTAACTTCTTTACTTTATCTGCGCTGATTTCAGCAGATCGCGTGTTGATTCCATTTGATTGTGATGTGTTCTCAAAACGTGCGTTACAAACTTTGATTGAAAATGTCCTCGAAACCCAAGATGATCATAATGATCGCCTTGAGATTGAGGGAATTGTGGTCAATCAGTTCCAGTCTCAGGCAAAATTACCTCGAGAAGTGGTTCAACAATTAAAAGATGAAGGCTTGCCTGTGCTCGATAGCATGTTGCCACCCTCGATCTTGATGAAAGAATCACATCAAAAGAATTTACCATTGGTTCATTTGGCATCTGAACATAAATTGACGCTTGCTTATGTCACGCTGTTCAATGAGATTGAATCTAAGAAATAAGAGAACACTATGAAACGCTTATATTGGATGCCTGTTTTGGCTGCAAGTATGCTCTTGGGTGCTTGTGCATCAACGGTTAAGCCAGCTTATGTTTCACCTACGCAATATCAGACCTTGAACTGTCAGCAACTACAAGCCGAGTACAACCGTATTCAGCTCTATATTGAAAATGGCGTGGAAACACCAAAACGTACCGGTATGGGCGTGGGTGTCGGACTCGGTGGTGGCTGGGGCCGAGGCGGTTGGGGCTTTGGGCCATCTATCTCTGTAAATATGGGCCAGTCGATGAATACCAAGAATACCGAACTTGCCAAAGTGATGGGACAGCAAGATGCTATCGTGCAGGCTGCGAAGTTTAAAGGCTGCCCGATTATCGTAAAACAACGTCCAAAATCATAATTTTTGCCTCCTTATCACCATAATTCGTTATGGTGATAAGTAACTAAATTATCGCAAAATGTTTCAAAAAATAATGATAAAAATTAAACGCTTAAAAATTTATCTATCCTGAAATTCTGTATTTTACCTGCTGTTTTTATTACCGAAATTTGTATTTTTGCCCTAAATTCGTTTAAGGTGGCGCCCATGTATAGTCGTTCGGTATGTGTATGATTGAGAGTTGGTTTTTTGTTTTGGCGATGTTGGCAGTGTTACTAATTCCAGGTCCGACCAACGCTTTACTTGCCAGTGCAACCCACCAACAAGGTGTACCTAAAACCATGAAATTTATTCCAATCGAATGGTTGGGATATTTGTACGGCATTAGTTTATGGGCGCTGTTCATTCATCTTTTTGATCCGATCTGGCCTGCTTTAGGCGCGATTTTACATACAGCCAGTTTGCTCTATGTGCTTTGGATGGCTTTTCATCTCTGGAAAAGTTCACATCTACAAAAACACGATCAGCATCATCCGCATATCCGTAAAAGACAACTGTTTATGTCGACTTTGAAGAACCCGAAAACGGTTTTGTTGGCAGCAGGAATTTTCCCAAGCGAAACCTGGAATTCACTCGAAAATGCAGCTATCGTTTTTGCAGTGTTTAGTCTGGTGCTTTTGCCCGTCAGTATTTTCTGGATGTTATTTGGACGTGCATTATTGGCAGGAAGCCTGATTGGAATTAAAGCCGATCATTTATATAAAGGATCGGCTGTGTTATTGCTGATTTGTATGTTACCAATGATCTTTCGTTTGTTTTAAACCGAAATTTGATTTATTGGCCTTTGCGGTTATTTAGTTTTTGACGAATAAAACCAATCACACCCGGTAAGACACTGATAATAATAATACCGAAAATTAAGTGAGTGAAATTATCCTTCACGATTGGCATGTTGCCAAATAAATAACCCAGTGTAATAAACGATGCAATCCAGCAAAATGCGCCAATCACGTTATAGGTCAGGAAATACTTATAGTTCATGCTGCCTGCACCTGCAACGAATGGCGCAAAAGTACGGGCAAAGGGTACAAAACGAGCAAAAATAATCGTTTTACCGCCATGACGTTCAAAGAAATGCTGGGTCTTGATCAGATGCTGTTTATTGATAAAACGAGAATTGGTTTCAAAAACGCGCGGGCCAATGTAGCGACCAATGTGGTAATTTACGGTATCGCCGAGTACCGCTGCGATAAATAATAAAATACCTAAAACCCATGGATCCATTGCACCTGTTGAAGCAGCCAATGCACCTGCTGCAAATAACAGGCTGTCACCTGGTAAAAATGGCATCACCACCAAACCAGTTTCAACAAAAATAATTAAAAATAAAATGGCATAAATCCACACGCCATAATTGGTAATAAATTCTAAAAGGTGTTCGTCAACGTGCAGAATAAAATCAATGAGTTCCATGAAGATGTTAACACTATAAATGTGGACTAAATCCTAGCAGTGCATCATTAGAATGTCAGTATAAAAAGCTAATTAATTAGTAACTTTGCAAGGGAAACATTTGATAGGAAAGCTGATTTAATCTTTTTATTGTTGCAAATAAAGAACGATATGTTAACTAATATGGTGTTTATTGCATAAACAAAGATACATAAACTGGCTACATGTTAAAAAACAAACAGTGTGGAACCAACCATGTTTAATCCGAATGTTGTTGTAAAAAATATCGTAACGCAATCTGGCGTAGCAAATGGTGTCATTTTAGTTGCACGTTTATTATTGGCTTATATCTTTCTTGTTGCGGGCTGGGGCAAGATTGTAGGTTATGCAGGTACTGCTGGCTATATGGAATCAATGGGCGTACCAGCTGCGTTACTTCCGCTTGTGATTCTGATGGAGTTCGGTGGTGGTCTGGCTCTACTGTTTGGCTTCCAGACACGTTTTGCATCGCTGGGCTTGGGTATTTTTAGCATTCTCACTGCATTTATCTTTCATAATGGTGCCGAAGATGCGATTAACTTTATGAAGAACTTTGCAATGGCAGGTGGTTTCTTCGCGCTCATGTTGTATGGTGCAGGCCGTTTTAGCCTTGATCATCTGATTGAAAAATAACATTGCAATACATTGCCCTGCTTTCATCAGCGGGGCTAAGCCTTTGTATGACTTACATGAATTACGCTTGATTACAAACTTAAGCCGACATGAGCGACTATTTCTGTTTAGATCATAAGACTTTAGAACAAAACAGGAAATGAAATGAAAAAAATCATCGCGAGTTGTGGGATTGTAGTTTTAGCGGGATTATCAACAGCGACTTGGGCAGGTAAAGATGACCATGTCATTGTGCAGGAAGCAGCGAAGAATGTCGTAACCGTCAGTCAGGTGGCGAAACTTGCTGATGAAACTGGCATTACATTGACAGGCCAGATCACTAAACATCTGAAAGGTGATCATTATGAGTTTAAAGATAAGAGCGGGACGATTGGTGTCGAAATTGATGATGATATCTGGCGTCAAGCAAACCTAAAAGTCGGTGATCATGTGCGTCTCGTCGGTGAAGTTGATACGCATCGTTATAAGCCAACTGATATCGAAGTTGTCAAAATTGAAAAACATGCCCATTAATTAAAAAAAGGAAGCTGAAGCTTCCTTTTTTATTGGGTATCATATTTTTTTAAAGCATAAAGTGAATCTGCATTTCCCCCACAAGGAAACCAAGCACCGCACCGACAATAATCAAAGACCATTCATCTTCTTTAAAGGCTGGACGCAGCATTCCTTCGAATTCTTCGGGGCTTAGTTTCTGCATGCGCTCAACTAAGGTATTGCGTACATTCATCGCGTCTTCAGCATAAGATTCAACGTAGCGCATGGTGTCTGGAAGCTGTTTTAAAATACGTTCAGCCACATCAGCTTTCAGGTTTTGATATTTCTCACCGCCGATTGCATAGACTACCAGTGGGCGAACAATACCTGCCTGTAAATCAATTTCCTGTTTGACCTGACGGCTGACCAGTTCAATGACTTTGTCTGAATGTGTACCCGAAAATAGTTCTTCCATCATGTTGCGAGAGGTGAGTAACTGTTTTGAAATCAACGCAGCATAATCAGCCGCCACTTCATTCTGACGTTTAATGAATAAACCTTGCCACGTATAGCCCATAATTTTTTTCGGATATAACGGGCGGAACATCATTTGCAGGGCCATCCAGTCACTAAAGAAACCGACGAAGCCGCCAAACATCGGCAACATCCATGGATATTTACCTTGCGTGACGATCCAGCACAGCATTTGCACCACACCAATTGCGAAACCAAATACAAAACCGACATTACTAAAGAATTTGAATTCCTGTTTGCCGACTTTTTTAAAGATTTCATTCAGGAGACGCTTATCTTTGAGCAGGTTGTTGACCACCATATGCTTGATATCGAAGTACTTGGCAACATTCTTCTGTACTTCGCTCATAATGTGTTCAACAATTTCAGGGGCTTTGGCCTGAACCCGCTTAATCAGTCTTTGGCGGGCAAACTCTGGCATGCCTTCCCATAAACCGGGCTGATATTGCTGTGCGACTTCACGAGTAATATCCTCGGCAGCCGCCATTAACGGTTTTTCAATTTCCTGTGCAATACGTTTGGGGTCGAGTCTGGCAAAGATTTCTTCAGGTTTGATGAGCTTGGAGGTCATTAGCTCAACGGCTGTGGTCGCCATTTTTTCAGCTTTGCGTGGCACAATCCCTTGCCATCCGAGTGGAAGTCCAAATAATCTCAACCCTTTAAATTCGAGGGGAGAAAACATCATTTGAATCGCAATGACTTTGGTCACATAACCAATAAAGCCGCTGATAAATGGAATGGAAATATATAGCCAGAAATTTTGGTGAAAATCCGCAATCATTTCTTGAAACATTATTTTATTGGTCCTTCAAGTCCTAATTGTTGCTCGTGGTCGGGCAAGCGCTAGATGATAGTAAAATATTTTAGGACATTGGTGATCTACCAAGACCTTGAGATGCTGTATTACCTTTTTATTTTTCCTTTAATTAAGGACATCACAATCGCATAAAAAGGCAACGATGCTGTCGATTGAATACCTTTCCATGGTAATCCCTATTTCGAGCCCTCATCTTAGCACCAATTTTTGTTTTGTGTTGAGCAGAATCGGTGAGTTTTGTTGATTTAAATCGCTTAAATAAGTGGCTTTTGGAGAAATTTTAGTTTAAATATCAGGGCTGATGGTAAGGCTAGATTAAAATGCAAGATAGATGATGAATTGCGGTGCGTCAAAGCGTGAAAAATGTTAGAATGTGGCGCTTAATTCATTTGCCTTTAAGATGAACCATGACGACCAATACTCAAATTACTGAAGATCGTATCCTTATTCTGGATTTCGGCTCTCAATATAGCCAGCTCATTGCACGTCGTGTACGTGAAGCAGGTGTCTATTCTGAAATGTATGCATTCGATATGTCTGAAGAAGACATTCGTGCGTTTAATCCGAACGGGATTATTTTATCAGGTGGCCCTGAGAGCGTACATGAAGAAGGAAGCCCACGCGCACCGCAAGTTGTATTTGAACTTGGTGTACCAGTGTTGGGTATTTGCTATGGTTTACAAACCATGTCTGAACAGCTTGGCGGTAAAGTAGAGCCAGGTACAGTACATGAGTTTGGTTATGCAGAAGTTGATATTCTGGTACGTGACAATCTGATTGGTAACTTGCAAGATCGCGAGAACCAGCTTCACGTATGGATGAGTCATGGCGATAAAGTAAGTGCGATTCCTGAAGGTTTCCAAGTTACTGCAAGCACTCCAAGCTGCCCATTTGCTGCGGTGAGTGATGAAACTCGTCGTTTCTATGGCGTACAGTTCCATCCAGAAGTAACACACACTGCCAAAGGTGCTGAGTTACTGTCTAACTTTGTACACAAGATTTGTGGTTGCCGTGGTCTGTGGACACCTGAACACATCATCGATTTACGTGTAGAACAGTTACGCGCACAAATTGGTGATGAAAAAGTTCTATTAGGTTTATCTGGTGGTGTGGATTCATCAGTCGTTGCTGCGTTATTACACAAAGCGATTGGCGACCAGTTAACGTGCGTATTTGTAGACAATGGTTTACTTCGTTTAAACGAAGGTGATCAAGTGATGCAAATGTTTGCAGACAACATGGGTATCCGTGTGATCCGTGCAGACGCTGAACAACGCTTCTTGACTGCATTGGCAGGTGAAGTTGATCCTGAGAAAAAACGTAAAATCATTGGTCGTGAATTTATCGAAGTATTTGCAGAAGAAGCACGTAAACTTGATGGCGTGAAATTCTTGGCACAAGGTACGATTTACCCAGACGTGATCGAATCTGCTGCAAGCAAACAAGGTAAGGCACACGTGATCAAATCACATCACAACGTGGGTGGTTTACCAGAAGATCTAGCGTTTGATCTGGTTGAACCATTACGTGACTTGTTCAAAGATGAAGTACGTAAATTAGGTACAACACTTGGTTTACCGCACAGCATGATTTACCGTCATCCATTCCCAGGTCCAGGTTTGGGCGTGCGTATCTTGGGTGAAGTGAAGAAAGAATATGCTGATATTCTTCGTCTTGCTGATGACATCTTTATGCAAGAACTTCGTGACAGCGGCTGGTACGACAAAACTGCACAAGCATTTGCAGTATTCCAACCTGTGAAATCAGTGGGTGTTGTCGGTGATGGTCGTCGTTATGCATGGGTGATTGCACTTCGTGCGGTTGAAACGGTTGACTTTATGACAGCGCGTTTTGCTCACTTGCCATACGAATTGGTTGATAAAATCTCAACCCGTATCATGAACGAAATTAAAGATGTTTCACGTGTTGTATATGACGTGTCATCTAAACCACCAGCAACGATTGAGTGGGAATAATGAAATGAAAAGGCGGGATTAAATCCTGCCTTTTTTTATGCCAGTTGCTCGGCTGTTCAGGAGATTGAAAATGTCAGAAAAATTTCAGCTTCAGCAGTTACAAGAATATTTACATGCTCTATTTGCAGAATCATTATTTGCGATTTACTTGTATGGTTCGGCTGTGGATGGCGGTTTAGGCCCAGAAAGTGATCTGGATCTTCTGGTGGTGGTTACTCAATCTCTAACACACGCTCAGCGACAGCAGCTTGCACAAGCCTTATTAACGCTTTCACATCCAATTGGTGGATTGCAACGTGCACTCGAAGTAACTGTCTTGCTCAAAGAAGAAGTGATTTCAGGCAGATATCCTTTAAGTTATGAATTACAGTTTGGGGAATGGTTGCGTGAGGAACTCGTCGATGGAGGGGAGTTATCAGCACAAAATGATCCAGACATCAGTATTTTATTAACGAAAGCGCACATGCATCACCGAACGTTGTTTGGGCCAGATTTAACAAGTTGGTCAGATGAGATTCCAGATCAGCAACTTTGGCAAGCGATGGCAGATCTTTATCCATCAATAGTGGCACATTGGGATGAAGATGGTGATGAACGTAACCAGATTTTAGCGTTATGCCGAATCTATTTTAGTTTGAGTCTGGGGGAGATTGTTTCTAAGTCGCATGCTGCCCAATGGGTGATCGCTCAACTAGAGGAAAAAGATCAGCCCGTCTTACAACGAATGGTGCAAGAGTATAAAGGCGAGATGACAAAACAGGACTGGCCAAGTCAGCATCAGATTTTACAGCCTATCGTTGATTTTCTGAGTCAGCACGTAGAGACTCTTTTTGATAAAAAGGGCCTAAAAATAAAACAATAAAGGATATTTCTCAGGTCGTTTCAGGAATAAGACTGAGTATTGCAATAACAGACTATTCAAATTGGCTTGCTTAGACCTAATATCTGTCTTAAATAAAACCCGCTTTGGGGGTGTGTTTGAATCAGATTATAGAAATGCAGACCTATATTGCTGTCATTGAAGCAGGAAGCATTACCAATGCTGCAAAGCGTTTAGGTATTACAAAATCTGTCGTGAGCCAGCGGATTCAACAACTCGAAAAACGTTTGGCTACGGCACTTATTCATCGTGGCAGAACCATGCAATGTACAGATGCGGGACAGGAGTTTTATCAGCAGTCCATCAAGATTTTGGCTGAGCTCAGTCATCTCGAAGAGTCAATCAGCGCTCACCATGATCATTTAAGAGGTAACTTCCGCTTATCTGTACCTCAGGGGTTTAGCATTCGGTATTTGGCTGCTGATCTGGCAGAATTCATGAAAATGTATCCTGATCTGAAACTGGATATAGAGTCGTCTGATTATTTTGTGAATTTGAATAATGGAAATTATGATGTGGCCATTCGTATGGGAGAGTTGCCTGACTCTAACTTGATCAGCCAAACCATTGCTGAAAATCGTCATTATATTTGTGCGAGCCCAGATTATTTACAGACCCATGGTACTCCAACACATCCAAATGAGCTTTTCCGTCATCGAGGTTTGCTTTACTTGCCGCGTGAACCTCATGGGATGTGGCAATTGCCCGTAGATGGGGAAAGGGCGTTTTTCCGGATTTCTCCTTATATGCGGAGTGACAGTGGTCATCAATTACTGGAGGCCGCAAAACTGGGGTTAGGGATTGCGATTTTGCCAGGTTTTTTGGCAGCTGATGCAATTTGCCAGCAACAACTCAAAGTCATCTTGCCCGCATTTTCTCCATCGGGAGGCAATATATCCGTCGTTTATCGCGTATCGAATCGGGCTTCACCAAAGATTCAGGCTCTGGTTCAATTTCTATCAAAAAAAATCGGGCATACCCCAAGTTGGGATATCGCCATTCAAAAAACCATACAGCAGTCGGTTTAAGTGATCGTTCGAAAAAAACGAATCCAGCTTTTGTTGATTGTGGTCTAGTGGATAAAAAACTTCATTTGTTAGGGTATTTTTCTCTCTTTGAAATCGACCTGCTTATCAGTTGACGTCAGAGAAGATTGGGATTTCAGTTGTCAGATTTTACCGAATCAATGCAATGACTCATCCAGTGGCTCATAAAGTCCATGAGTTGAAGCTAGCCAGAAGGCAGAGTTAAGTACGGTAAAAATAAGAATATTAGATGGAATATCTAAGCTGATCCTCTCTTGTTTTCATTTTAGGATGTACAAATGGATAGACTCGCGAAGAACTGGATTAATGGTGAATGGATTGACTCTCAACAGTATGTACAATCCATCAATCCTGCAACATATGAGGTAATTGGGCAGTATGCAGATGTCACTACAGAACAGGTAGAACAAGCCATTTCTGCTGCTAAAACCGTATTTAAGAAGTCAGGCTGGAAGCGTGATCGACATTTGAGAGCAAAAGTCCTGAATGAGATGGCAGATGCATTTGAGCGACATGCTGATGAGCTGATTGAGATTCTGGCAACTGAAAATGGAAAAATTAAGCCTGAAGCAACTTTTGAAGTCACGATGATTCCTGCCAAGTTACGTTACTATGCTGCTGTGACGTTGACAGAGTATGGACGCGCACTGGAACCAAAGCCAGGAAGCTACTCAATGGTTTTACGTGAACCGATGGGGGTGGCAGGTATTATTGTGCCGTGGAATTCTCCTGTTGTGTTGATGGTTCGTTCACTCGCACCAGCTTTAGCCGCAGGGGTGACAGCAGTCATTAAGATGCCTGGTCAAACCGCACAAACAAATGCACTCATTGCCCGAATTTTTTCGGAACTCCCCGCTCTACCAAAAGGGGTGATTCATTTATTTAGCGAATCTAAAAGTCTTGGAGCTCGCCTTCTGATTGACTCGCCAGATGTCCCTGTGATCAGTTTTACAGGGAGTACCGCAACAGGCAAGGCCATTTCAGCAGCAGGTGCCCAACATTTGAAGCGGTTTGGTCTGGAATTAGGCGGTAAAACTCCAATGATCGTATTCAAGGATGCAGATCTGAATCTGGTTTTGCCGAAGCTAGAAAAAGCAGTGACGATTTTTGCAGGACAATTTTGTATGACAGGTTCACGTTTGCTGGTGCAGCGTGAAATTGCGGATGAATTGAAACAAAAACTGGCGCAACGTTTAAGTGCAGTCAGCGTTGGCCCAGCCACCGATCCAAACAGTGATATGGGGCCATTAATCGATAAGAATAATGTGGAACGCGTGAATACCACTGTCGAAAAAGCGATTGCGGAAGGCGCTAAAGTGATTGTTCGTGGTGGGCCAGTCACGGAAAGTGAATTGGCAAAAGGTGCTTTTTATCGACCTACCTTTCTAGAAGTGCATGACAATTCACTTCAAATTATTCAGGAAGAAACCTTTGGCCCTGTTTTGACTATACAGGTATTTGATACTGAAGAGGAAGCGATTGAGCTGGCAAATGACAATCAATATGGATTAGCTGCGTCGGTCTGGAGTCGAGATGTCAATTTGCCATTGCGAGTGGCGGCTGAACTTGAAGCTGGAACTGTTTGGATTAACGACTGGGCTGTCGTTTATGACGAGTTTGAAGAAGGTGGTTTTAAAAATTCGGGCTTAGGGCGAATGAATGGAATGGCTGCGATGGATGATTTTATCGAGTACAAACATATCACCATTTCAACAGGCATCGCTGGATCTGAATAAAGTGTGAGGGGGCAGCTAGCGTCTGCCTGATGCGCTTTATTTATGATGAGAACAGCTTAAAACAAACTTGTCTTAGCCATTGGTTGCTTGGTGTCTGATGTACACGCGAGTGCCAATGCTGCTTTACACTGAACTGAGGAAATTGATAAGGAGGATCAAAACTTTTGAATCCTCCTTGTGATATTAATACCTGAGCCAGATAATTGGGGATCGTCGCAATCGCATCTGTATCTCTGACGATAAGCCCCACGCCAAGATAGCTGGGTAAACGCACCAGAATATTTCGATTCACACCATGTTTTTGTAGTTCATGCTCAACCACAAAATGGCCTCCAGTTGCCAGAATGTCAACATGTAACTCCTGACAAAAATCCTCGGATGAAAGATGTGGTCCTGTAAGCCTTGGATGTTGTTGACTGGCAATACAAGTGTAATGTTGCTGAAAAAAGGTCTGCTGATAAAAACCCGCTTCGAGCTGTGGTAGGAAACCAATGGCGAGGTCAATATCTCCATTCGACATCATGAGTGCGGTCTGGCTATCAATGGGTAGAATTTCCAGACGAATTGAAGGTGCATGCTGACGTAAATAATTAATCAGACGAGGTAAAAACACCAGATGACTGATATCGGTCATGCTAATGCGAAATTGATAGGCTGAGGTCTGCGGGTCAAAATCGATATTGTAATTTTCTACCAGTTTTAAGCGGTTCAAGATTTCTACGATCATTGGGTAGAGTTGTTGAGCCAATTCGGTGGGCTGCATTTTATTTCCAATGCGTACAAACAATGGATCATGAAAATGTGCTCTCAGTTTATTCAGGGCAATGCTTAAAGTCGGCTGCCCAATTTCAAGTTGTTCAGCCGCTTTGGAAATACTTTTGTATTGATAGATTTCAAAGAAAATTTTGAGCAGTCGTGTATCCAGATCAAACATATCAATGAATCGCTGTATTGATTTTATCAATACAGCCTATTGTTTTTTGTGCATAGATTCAACACATCCTGATTGTTACATTGATCCAATACCAGATTTTGATGAAATTATGGGCATTGGGATTGCGCTTAATGTAACAAGAAAGGAATGACAAATGGAACAGTTAGGCACATTAGAAGAACTACCGGAACGTTATCGTGAACAACTTGAGGCATCTAATTTGGTGCCATTATGGCCTAATTTAAGAAACTTTATTCCCCCTCATGCTCCACAGCCCCACACTCTCGCAACTGCTTGGTATTTCCACCAGATTAAGCCTTTGTTGTTACAGGCGGGTGAGCTAACCCCGATTGAAAAGGCTGAGCGTCGAGTTTTGGCTCTCGCAAATCCGGGGCATGGTTTGGACAATATGAAAGTCAGTCCTGCCATGTATTTGGGGATGCAATTGTTACTTCCTAAGGAATGGGCACCAGCGCATAGACATACACCGAATGCGGTGAGATTAATTATCGAAGGTGAGGGGGCTTATACCACGGTTGAAGGACAAAAATGCCTCATGGAGCATGGTGATATGATCCTGACGCCTTCCGGGCTGTGGCATGAACATGGGCATGACGGGGATCAGCCAGTCATCTGGATGGATATTCTGGATCTCCCGCTGGTTTATTACATGGAGGCTTCTTTTGTAGAAGAAGGACGCCGTCAAGAAGTTGATCGGATTAATCAGGGAAGCACCCATAATTATGCGGCAGGGATTGTCCCAACCCCTCATTTCATTGGTGAAGACGCTGTTTATCCAATGTTGCGTTATGCATGGAAGGATACCAAAAAAGTGCTGGACGCTTTAGCCGCAGGCACAACGCGGCAAGAGGTGATACAGGTCGCATATGTTAATCCTGAAACTGGCCGCGATTGTCAAAATATTTTGGGCTATTCCGCTTTACTGTTACGTGCCAAAGAGAAGGTGTCTTTACCTTTGCGTTCTACTGCACAGGTCTTTCATGTCATTGAAGGCGAACTAAAGATCAATATAGATCAGCAACATTTTAGTTTGACCAAAGCGGATACCGCATGTGCCCCTTGTTTTGCTGCTATTGATTTAATCAATACATCTGAGCAGCCATGTTATGTCTTTATTGCAGATGAAGCCCCTTTACAACGTAAGTTAGGACTTTATTCAGTACGTGAGCGTCAGTTGAGCCATGAACGCTTTACAAAGATTGCGGTTGAGGAGGCTGGAATATGAAACTTTATAGTTTTTTCCGCAGCGGGACATCGCATCGTACCCGTATCATCCTGAATCTAAAAGGATTGAATTATGACATGGAATATGTCTCTCTGGCTAAAAATGAACATCATCAATCGGAATTTAAAGCGCTGAATCCACAAGGTTTTGTGCCAGTACTGGATACAGGATCCGAGAGATTATTACAAAGTCCCGCGATCATTGAATGGCTTGAGGAGCAATACCCTGAGCCGGCCTTGTTGCCTAAAGATGCGCTTGCTAAAGAAAAAGTACGTGCTATTGCGGCCTTGATAGGCTGCGATATTCATCCTCTAAACAATAAGCGTGTACTGGAACATCTACGCCAGCTTGGTCTGGATGAGAGTCAGGTAAATGCGTGGTGTGCCAGATGGATTCAGGATGGGTTTTCAGCTTTAGAGCATATTTTGGAACAAGACCAGAATCGCGGAAAGTTCTGCTATGGCAAGCAACCGACCATTGCAGATGCCTATTTAGTTCCACAAGTTGTATCTGCCCAGCGTTTCAACCTCGACCTTTCAGCCTATCCACTGATTCATGAAGTTTATCAGCATTGTATGACGCTTGAGGCGTTTCAAAAAGCTGCACCTGAACAGCAGGCAGACGCTTTTTAAGTCTCATGTGTGAATCTATTATCAAAAAAGGAACAAGCCATGTCATTTATTTTCCAGCCAATGACACCAGCGGGCCTATTTATTCATGGCTCAGAACTGCAATTTCCCGTACGTCGTGTTTACTGTGTGGGGCGTAATTATGCAGCACATGCTCGTGAAATGGGCTTTGATCATCGTGATCCTCCCTTCTTTTTCTGTAAGCCAAATGATCTGGAATCCATTGTACCTGTTCAACAGGAGGCGGTAGATATTCCATATCCAACTGAAACGTCTAACTATCACTATGAAATTGAGCTTGTGGTTGCGATTGGACAAGATGCCAAGAATGTCTCGGTAGAGGATGCAGCACAATATATTTATGGCTACGCAGTAGGCTTGGACATGACGCGCCGTGATTTGCAAATGAATATGCGTGAACAGGGACGACCATGGGAAGTTGGAAAGGCTTTTGATTTTTCTGCGCCGATTGGCCCAATTCATCCAATTTCGGAAGTCGGTGAACTCAATCAGGCGGATATTCATTTAACCGTCAACGGTAAAACTGAACAGCGTAGTGATATTAGTCATTTGATTTGGTCTGTTTCTGAAACCATTGCCAACCTGTCAACTTTATTTGAACTTAAAGCTGGTGATTTGATTTTTACAGGGACACCTGAAGGCGTAGGTGCTGTGGTTCGTGGTGATGTGATGCATGCCGAAATTACAGGACTGACGGGGATCACTGTAAACGTCAAGTAATCGACCTAGTTTGAGGAGATAACCAGATGTTCAGATCAAAGAATAAATAAAACTGGACATCTTCGCTAAGGATTGCAAGTGCCATGGTATTGGCAAAAGGAGTAAATATGTCTAGGCAAAGCATGGATGTACAACATTTTATTGATGAAATGCCGTTATCAAACCTACAGAAACTCATTACTTGTTTATGCTTTCTCATTGTTGCAATTGATGGTTTTGATACCGCAGCAGTAGGTTTTATTGCGCCGGCATTAAAGGCAGAGTGGGGATTGCAAACCACTGAACTCGCGCCGTTATTTGGCGCAGGTTTATTTGGACTGATGGCGGGCGCACTTATTTTTGGCCCTTTATCTGACAAATTAGGACGTAAACCGATTTTGATTGGTTCGGTGATCATGTTTGGTTGTGCCAGTATTTTTGCAGCCTTTTCATCCGACCTTCAAATGCTGATTATTTGGCGATTTGTGACTGGATTAGGCCTAGGGGGAGCGCTGCCGAATGCGATTACCTTAACCTCAGAATATGCGCCTACTTCTCGCCGTTCTAATTTGGTCACCATGATGTTTTGTGGATTTACGATTGGTTCAGCACTGGGCGGGATTTTTTCTGCTCAACTTTTACCGCAGATGGGTTGGCAGGGCATTTTGTTGATCGGGGGCTTTGCGCCGTTATGTATGGTTCCATTTTTGTATTTTCTATTACCTGAATCACTTCGCTTTTTAGTTTTGAAAAAGAAAAGTATAAAGAAAATTGAAAGTATCATGCACCGTATTGCGCCGCATGCCAGCAACATCCCAGCTTTGGTAGCCCCTGTAAATGAAATGGAAAAGTCGAGTTTAAAAGACTTGTTCGGTAAAGGTCTGGCTTTGGGTACTTTTCTGATCTGGTTCACCTTTTTTATGAGCCTGCTGATTATTTATATGATCTCAAGTTGGATGCCTACTTTACTGACCAATGCAGGTTTTAATTTGTCTCATGCATCGTGGCTAACTTCTATCTTTCAGGTGGGTGGAACCATAGGAGCCATCGTATTGGGCTTACTCATGGATAAGTCTGATGCTACCAGAATCCTCAGCAGTGCTTATGTTTTAGGCGGGATGTTCCTCATCTGTTTAGGTTTTGGGATTGAACATGCAAATACCTTGTTATTGATGCTTGCCATGTTTGGGGTGGGCGTAGGGATTAGTGGTTCACAAGTGGGTGCGAATGCTTTTTCATCTGGTTTTTATCCAACCCATTGCCGTGCTACAGGGGTAAGTTGGGCCAATGCGGCTGGACGGGCAGGCTCTGTCGTCGGATCAATCATGGGGGGCTGGTTAATGTCATTAGATCTATCCAGTTTTACGATTTTGAGCCTTCTTGCGATCCCTGCATTTTGTGCCGCTATCTCAATGCTATTGATTAAACGCCTTAAAAAAGACCAGTCTAAGATTGTAGCGGCTTTAGGCTAAGGTCAAATAATCACCCTAAAAATAAATTGCTGTCTCAAAGGATGATACAGCGTCTTTGCTATGGATAACCTATCTTATGTACACGCTAAAAAGATATACGTTAACGTTTGGTTTATGCACATTGATTTCTGGTGTAAGTCCGACATTGTGGGCTTTTGATCCAAATCAGCCTATTCAGGATGAATGGAAATTTACTTTAAAGAATGCGCTGATCAATCGAGATTATCAGAATCCAGAGATCAAGGATTTTGGAAGCTGGTCACAAGGGGCTTCATTGTTTTATACCTCAAATTTGCGCGATACCTCTTTACATATTTTAGATCAGCCGATTCGGATTGGGGTAGATGCTTCGGTTCAATATGCTGTCCGTTTAAGTGCCGATAAGCATGTCTCCGATACGGTTTTACCTTTTGATAGACAAGCCCAGTCGCAGGCAAGTGACTATCTAAAATATGGAGCGACTTTAAAACTCGCTTATGACAAAACGCTGCTGAGTGTGGGTGAATTATGGCTAGATTTGCCCGTAACCACTTCAGATGCTAGCCGTCAGTTAATTACGTCTTACTGGGGAACAAATTTAAAGTCGCAGCTTTCTGATCAGTTGTATGCTGAAATTGGACGGGTAGAAAAAGTTTCTCCACGTAATGAAGAGGACTTTCGGCGCTTCTCCTTTACCTCGAATGGTCAAACTGAATACTCTGATGGCTTGAATTATCTTGATCTGCGTTATCAGTTCACACCTAGCCTAAAAGGGGAGTACTATTTTGGAAATCTGGAAGATTTATATAACAAACACTATGTTGGTCTAGAGCATATATGGAAACAGCCAAGTTTTTCGCTTAATTCCAAGCTTAAATATTTTAATGCCAAAAATGATGGCAATCACTTCAAGATTGATGCCCAAAATCTTGGGTTGCTGGAAATGCTAAAAGTGAATAACCAGAGCTTTGGCATGGGTTACCAGCAAATTATTGGTGAATCAGCGTATCCTTTGCCTGATGGTTTTTTGCCTGAACTGTATTTTATTAACTGGAATACCACAGGATTCTTTAAAAAGGATGAAAAGTCATATCATGTGATGTACGGTTATGATTTTAAAGATTATGTTCCGGGTCTGAATGCTCTAGTCAAATATGTGTATGGACATGACTTTAAAACGGCCAATGGTGAGAAAAACCATGAAACTGAATCAAATGTTATTTTAAATTATGCATTTCAACAGCCCTCTTTAAAAGGCTTTGCACTTCAGTACTTACGTATTGATTATGATGTAAAACATGGAAATGACTTTAGTGAAAATCGTTTTTTTGTGAACTATACAAAGCGGTTTTAATCGAGATGAATGTTGTTAAAAGAGTGCTTATGCACTCTTTTTTATGACTTAACTTTTCTAAATCTCTATTTTTAAAATAAATAACTCATTCAATATCAGAATCTTAAAATTTAAAGATATATCTTAACTTGTTTTAAGATAAATTAAGATATATCTTAATATTTATAATTTGAGCAATATGAGAAAAATAAAGATGAAACACGCATCCGATCATCACGAAAGCGAACGTGATCTCCAGCATAGAGAACATCACCGTTCTGGTCGTCGTGGGCGTCTATTCGAATCTGGCAGAATGAAACTGTTGGTGCTGCATCTTATTCAGCAAAGCCCAAAGCATGGTTATGAAATTATTAAAGAAATTAGCGATCTGGTCGGCGATGGTTATTCACCCAGTGCAGGCACGATTTATCCAACCTTGACTGCATTGGAAGAAATGAATTGCATCTCATTACTCGATGCTGAACGTAAGCAATATCAAGTCACCGAATATGGCGAAACTTATCTAAAAGAACAGCAAGAGATGCTGCTGGCGCTCCTGCAAAAATTACGCTTGAGACGTGAAATTCATAATAATGATCAACTGATTGATATCCATCGTGCTATGGAGAACCTTAAAACCGCATTGCGTTTAAAGCTGAATGTTGCGGATTTAAAGCCTGAACAGATTCATCAAATTGCAGAACACATTGATCAGGCTGCGATTGCCATTGGGAGGCTATAGGCGGGAACTAAAGCTGTTAGCGCGACAGCAGAAAATCAAAAGGGCGCAATTGCTGCGTTCATTAGACATTGTATTTAACCAGGATTAAATTGACCTGATGTAGGTCGGAATTAAAGAGAATGCTTAAGCATTCTGGAGCATAGCGATGAAACAACATCAATATCATGTGACAGTCCAACACTTAAAAGATAATAAAGGGCAAGCCTCAACCTACACCGAACGTCTGGAATTCTATACAGGCAATCATGATGACATTTTCGAGATTGTTGAGCGTTTAAAGAAGGGCGAATTTTTTGATGATCAAACCACCAAGTCATTTGCAGTTGGCTTAAAACTGTTTAGTGAAGTCATGCTAGAACATCGGGATCATCCACTATTTGAAGATTTCTGGCCGCACTTTGGTCAGTTTATGAAGAACCTAAAACAGCAAGTGAAAAATTCAGCATGAATATTTCCAGCTTTGAATTGAGTCTGATCTATTGAAAACGTCCAAACCATTCATCCGTAAATTACCTGCTCAATATGCGGCATGGATTATCCCGCTCATCTTGTCTTGCCTGATGAGTGGCACTTTATCTTTTGCAAATCTGTTGATGAACCTCGGTTTTTCAACAGCATTGATCAATCAATGGCTGAGCACATGGATGGTTTCATGGGTGATTGCCTATCCGCTGGTTTTGATTTTCTTGCCTTTGGTGAGGCGATTGACCAGCCTGATTGTGGAAATGCCACCTCATTAATATTTGAATGAACGTGTGGTGGGATTGTCTCATGAATGGCACTCTGCGTATTACCAAAAGACTATATTGAATGAGGTGGGTGTTGTTAAGATCAATAAAACAACTCATTGCAATAGCATAGGTAAAAGAGAGCAAAATCATGAGCAATAATAATGACTACGATATTTCTGACTCAAAAGACTGCGAAACGTATATCAATCAATTTATTCAGGAATTTACCATTCGCTCAGCGGAAATTGGCAAAGGAACTGTCATCAAACGTGCGTTACCGAGTCGCCATAAACGCTTAGTCGGCGCATGGTGTTTCCTTGATCATGCAGGGCCTGTCAGCTTCCCTGCTGGCGATGGGCTTGATGTTGGGCCACATCCGCATATTGGTTTACAGACCTTTACCTGGATGATTGAAGGCACCATGATGCATACCGATAGTCTGGGTTCAAAACAGTTGATCCGTCCAAAACAAGTGAACTTGATGACTGCGGGCCGAGGCATTTCGCATACTGAAGTGGCACCTGATAGTGAAACTAAAATGCATGCGGCGCAGCTCTGGATTGCCTTGCCAGATGATAAGCTCAATATTGACCCTAAGTTTGAGCATTATCCAGAATTACCTGTGGTCAGCAAAGATCAGGTTGAATTTACGGTATTGGTCGGCGATTTCTTGGAAACAACATCACCTGTTCAAGTGCATACACCGTTGGTCGGTGTTGATTTAACGGCACAAGCCGATACTAAAACCCGTATTCCATTGAATCCAAAGTTTGAATATGCCTTTATGGCTTTGGAAGGTACAGCGCGTGTGAATGGGCATGAACTTACAGCCGATAACATGGTGGTGCTTGAAACTGGATTGACGGAAATTGAGGTTGAATTAACTCAAGGTCATCGTTTGCTGTTAATTGGAGGTGAACCATTTGAGTCTCCAATCTTGCTGTGGTGGAATTTTGTGGGACGTACCATGCAAGACTTGCAGCAGGCACGAGAAGACTGGATTAACCATGATGGACGTTTTGGCGAAATTCCTGATTATCAAGGCAAGCGCTTAGAAGCTCCGGTATTACCAGACCAGATGAGGGCTTCAAAATGAGCATCATTGCCAGCAGCAAAGTCCTGACCTTAGCTGAACCTTGGAAAGGTGAGGTGAGTAGCGGTACACATCAGTTCCTCACCGATAAGCCTGAGCAGTTTGGAGGACATGATACAGGTCCTGCGCCGTATGATTTCCTGACCGCGAGTCTGGCCTCATGTACCATGATCACCTTGCGTATGTATGCGCAGCATAAGGAAATCGATCTGGGTGAATTTACAGTTGAGGTTGATTTTCATAGCAATCGCGAGCAGCAGGAGCGTATAGAACGTAGAGTTGTGTTCAAGCACACTGTTGCACAAGACTTGCAAGAAAAACTTCTCAATGTCTGTAGCAAAACACCAGTAACTAAAACTTTGTTACGTAGTTTAGACATTCACACCATGATTCTTTAAGACTAAAGTGCTATTGTGCTGGGGCAAAACATAATTCTAAGTGCAATTGTGAGAGGGACCTAAAATCGCAATTGCACAGCAAAAAAGCAGGCACAAAAATGATTACCTTACATTATCTACAATGCTCACGTTCGTTCCGCATCCTGTGGGCATTAGAAGAACTTGGGATTGATTATCAGGTTGAGTATTATCAAAGGTTGCCGAGTTATGGCGCACCTGAGAGCCTCAAGAATATTCATCCTTTAGGTAAAGCCCCGATTTTGGTAGATGATGAAGAGGTGATTGTTGAGTCTGCTGTGATCTTGGATTATTTGCAGCAAGAATATGATTCACAACAGCTATTCAAACCACAATCAGCCAAAGAACAGCGGCAATATGCTTACTGGATGCACTATGCAGAAGGCTCTTTAATGCCTTTATTGGTCATGACTTTGGTGATGAATAGTGTCAGCAAGCATGTACCTTGGGTGATTCGTCCGATTGCCGAAAAAATTACAGGTGGTGTAAAAGCAGGTTTTGTTCGTCCACGGGTGAAAGAACATATTCTGTACCTTGAGCAATATTTATCAGAACATGATTATTTTGCGGGAGATTTTTCCTTCGCAGATATTCAAATGGCATTTCCATTAATTGCGATTCAAAACCGTTTGCATGGCAAGTATCCGAATATTCAGGCCTTTGTACAGCGTGTACAGCAACGTTCTGCATTTCAAAAGGCAGAGCAGAAAAGCTTGCATTCGCAGTGTGCCTAAATCTGAACAATAAAAAAGGGAGCAACTCGCTCCCTTTTTTATTAGATATCCAGTTAGTGTTTGATTACGATTGAATCAATGCCACTATGTTGTAATGTTTGTTGAGCTGCAAGCGCCGACTCTTGGCTATCATAAGGACCAGAGAAAACGCGATACCATGTCTGCCCATTTTCAACACTTTTTACCACATCCGCAGACAAGCCATTCAAGATGATTTCTGCACGACGTGCATCGGCACTATCAGGATCAGGATAGCTGCGTACTTGTAAAATGTAGGTTGCGCGTGCTGGTGCAACAGGTTCACTTGGGGTCAGGCCCGCTGGATCTTCTGCTGTGGTGGTTTCAGGTTTTGGTGACTCAATAATTACAACATTACCTTGTTGCTTGGTCTCTGGCACCGCTTGTTCAGGGATTGGTGTGACTTGCTGCTGAGGGAGCAAATCATAGAAACGGTAGTCTTTATTTGTATTTTCTTCTTGGTAATGCTCGGAAGTAACCTGATTTTTGGTTGGGACAGGTTGCCAAGGCTGCCAAAGCATCAGCATGACAGCTGCACATAGGATCGCAAGAATAGCGACAAGCATTCCTAACCACTTCGGAATGAGCGGTTTTTTAGGCTTGTTTGGTCGTTCAGATACACCACGTTGCGTTTTTCCAAACACCGGAAATTCCTCTTGATCCTATTCGTTTATTTGTAACTTGAATTTACTTAAAAACAAAGCATTATGTTTAAAAATAATGCTTTGTTTACCATATTGTTTAACAATGATGGCTTAAGTTTACATGGCTTTAAGCTTTGCTGATTAAGGTTCACCTCAGGTATAGCTTTCGGTCTTGCAGCCATATGTGAAGCTTCGCTTCACTTTATTACATGGCTACTTCGGGCATAGCCCTCCGTCTTGCGACGATGTGCAAAGCGATGCTTTGCTGATTACATCGTCTCAGGAGCGGATACACCGAGCAATTCTAAGCCATTGCGTAACACTTGCTGTACGTTGATTGAAAGCAATAAACGCGCTTGTGTCAGTTCAACATCATCGCCCAATACTTTATGTTCATTGTACCAAGCATGGAACAGGGCAGCTAACTCTTTGAGGTAGTTACCAATCTGATGCGGTTCATAGGCATTGGCTGCACGTACCAGAATATCTGGATAAGCGGCAAGTTTAGACAAGATCTCGATTTCAGCATCGAGTTCTAAACGGTTGGCATGTTCGCGTGCTGCTGTTGGGTCTAAATTAAGACCTGTTGTCGCTGCTTTTTCTAACATACGGCAAATACGTGCATGCGCATATTGGATGTAATACACCGCATTGTCTTTGCTTTGAGAAACTGCAAGATCAAGGTCAAAGTCGATGTGCTGTTCAGACTTACGCATCACATAGTAGAAACGGGCAGCATCGTTACCTACTTCCTTACGCAAGTCACGTAAAGTCACGAACTGACCTGAACGAGATGACATTTGCACCATCTCACCGCCACGCCATAAGCTCACGAACTGAACCAAAAGTACGGTTAGTATCTTCGAGTCATAACCCATTGCATCAATGGCAGCTTTTACACGTGAAATATAACCGTGGTGGTCTGAGCCCCAGATATCAATCAGGTCTGTATAACCACGTTGTAACTTATTCAGATGGTAAGCAATGTCAGATGCAAAGTAAGTGGTTTGACCATTACGACGTTTTACAACACGGTCTTTTTCATCACCAAATTCAGTTGATTTAAACCAGATGTTGCCGTCTTTTTCGTAGAGGTAACCACGTTGATCTAGCGTTTCAAGTGCTTCATCAATCTTGTCAGTTAATGAATCTTCGCTGAACCATTTGTCGAAGGTTACACCAAAGTCAGCTAGATCATCTTTAATATCATCCAGAATGGCATGTAAAGCTGCCTGATGGAACACGCGATAAGCTGCACCTAAGTGTTGTTGCGAGTTCGCAATCAAACCATCAATGTGCTTTTCTTTATCGCCTGAAAGCACAACTTTATTGCCTTCAGCATCAAGTTCTTCAGCATATTGCACATCTTCTGGTACATCTTTATAGATGTCAGCAACGGCACGAACGTGTGCATCGCCATCTTTATCAATAATTTCTTGTGCGATTTCTTTAACGTAGTCGCCTTGATAAGCATTTTTAGGGAAAACCAGTGTTTGCCCAGTCAATTCTAAATAACGTAAATAAGTTGAAGTCGCCAAGATATCCATCTGACGGCCAGCATCGTTGACATAGTATTCGCGATCAACTTTTGCACCCGTTGCTTCGAGTAAGTTCGCAACGGTCATACCATACGCTGCACCACGGCCATGACCGACATGCAGGCTAGAAGTTGGATTTGCAGAAACGAATTCGACCTGAATTTTTTTAGTCGCATTGGCTTGGCTGCGACCATATTCATTTTTTTGTGCCTGAATCTGGTCGAGCACTGCATAACGTTGGTCTGCATTTAAAAAGAAGTTAATAAAACCAGGACCTGCAATTTCTGCTTTGGTAATATCAGCCACTTCTGGAAGTGCTGCCAGAATTTTTTCAGCAAGATCACGTGGTTTCATGCCTGCGGCTTTAGAACCGATCATGGCAATATTTGAAGCAAAGTCTCCGTGACTTCGGTCTTTGGTACGGGTTAAATGGCTCGTGTTGGTCCAATCTGAAGGGAGTACACCTTGCTGTTGCAGGGTTTGTACCGCATGATCAAGAGCTGCTTGTATTGCCGTATTCATAGTTACCGAAAATAAATGTCGCGGAAAAACGTCAAATATAGCAAACTTTGCAGGCTTAAGGGGAGAGTGATTTAGCTGGAATTCACATATTCCGGTAAATCTTTTTTCAGTTCTTGTTTTTGTAGTTGCGGAATAGATGCTATATTATTGAATAACATAGCATCTTTCGATTTTTTAATCTTCTAAAACCTGTTCCAGCAATTCATCGCTTGGCGCAAAATAATAAGCACCATCGATTGCAGTGGTAAAATGCAATAAGCGGTCATGGATGCCATCTCCAGCTGTTCCAAACATGCGCTTAAGCATTTCATCAATAATACTTAAATTGTTGGTATAAGCCACAAAGAAAAGTCCTTGTTCGCCTTTACCATCTCCATAAGGTAGGCTGTGGCGCAAGATTTCCATTTCTTCGCCTTCATCATCTTCAACGACTGTACGCGCGACATGTGAGTTTTCTGGTTTTACGTCATCATCGAGTTCAATCGATTCAAGTTTGGTACGACCAAATACATGTTCTTGTGCATCCACTTTGAGCTGGCGCCATTTGACTAGGTCATGCGTATAGCGCTGAGCAAAGATAAAACTGCCATCTGCAAAGGCACCCGCTTCTTCAGGAAGTAAGGCTGCCTCAGCACGATCATCAGGGAATTGTGGATTCTCTGTTCCATCAATAAAGCCTGTCATGTCGCGACCGTCGAAGAAACGGAAGCAGGCACGCTCATCCAGTACTTCAACTTTATCCTGAATGCCAGTAAAGAAGGCCTGACTCATGGCAAAGCAGATATCTGCACGCGCACTGGCAATATGGATAAAGACATCAGCTGGCACTACTGGCATGTTAAATGCGCCACTTTGAGGGTCAAGTTGCTTAAACCCTTCAGGTGTTTGTGCATAAAGTTTTGCCCAAAGTTCAGGACCGAAGGCGATAGCCGTTTTGATCTGGTCATTAGGATGTTGAGTGATTAAACGATCGCGCGTTGAAAGTAGAGCTTCAATCTGTTGTTTTAATTCGGCAATGCTTAGGTCTTTTAAACGTAACACAATAAAGCGTGCATGATCAGAAGGTAATGGAAGAATGACAGATTGCGCAGTCATTAAAATCTCCTTAGTGTTTAAGGGATAAAAAAAGAATTATTGTGCCTGATGTTACGAGAGCTGAGTAGCTTATTTATGCAATTTTGTTGCCTAAAAAAGCATCGTAACTTGCCAATAAAACAGTATAATTCACCTTTTCGTTTTTGATGCTGTGGTTATGTCTTTGCAGGTTTGGTTTGCTTTTATGTTGGCGTGTTGGGTGATTAGCATCTCGCCGGGCGCAGGCGCAATAGCATCTATGTCGAGTGGTCTCAATTATGGTTTTCGGCATGGTTACTGGAATGTGATTGGCTTACAGATCGCATTGATGATTCAATTCTTGATCGTGGCCGCAGGGGTAGGGGTGCTGTTTGCGACAACACCGTGGGCTTTTCAGGCGGTGAAATGGTTTGGTGTCGCTTATCTGATCTATCTGGCATATAAACAGTGGACTGCACCCATTCAAACGATTGAGATTCAGCAGGAACAATATCAATCGGCTTTCGCCTTAATCTTGAAAGGCTTTGTGGTGAATATGAGTAATCCGAAAGCGATTGTCTTCTTGCTTGCTGTTTTGCCTCAGTTTCTGGATCTGAGCCGACCACAGTGGCTGCAATACCTGATTATGGCGATCACGATGGTGATCATTGATCTGATTGTGATGGCGGGATATACAGGACTGGCATCGAAAGTACTTAGACTACTGCGCTCACCCTCACAGCAAAAGTATTTAAATCGTGGTTTTGCTGTGATGTTTAGCGGCGCGGCACTGTTGTTAAGTGCGATTCAACAGTCAAGCTAATAGCCAGTTAGGCAGATTGAGCTTGGCTTTTTAATTTTTGTACGAGGAAAATAGTGGCAAAGCAGAGTGCCATACATAAAACAATGCTTAAGCCCGTCGAAATATTGAGCGCTGCACTAGACCAGAGACCGACCGTCACGCCGAATTGAGCCAGTACAAAGGCCCAGATCACCATTTGTTTTGGAGAATGAGCCAGTAGGCGAGCGCTCAGCGCTGGAATCACCAGCAAAGCACCCATCAATAATGAACCCACCGCACGTAATGCCAGTACTGTAAATAATGCCAGTAATAACATGAAGATTAAACGTTGCCAGTTGGCGCTGACGCCTTCACTCATGGCAATATCTGGATCAATGGCAATTTGGATCTGCGCTGACCATGAACGATAGAGTACGATCAATGCTGCCGCAATGACGACCGCAAACATAGGCAAATCAGTCCATTCAATGCTAAGCAGATCGCCAAACAAATAGCTAAGCAATTCTGGACGCAAGCTTGGCACCTGTTGAATCAACAGTAGGCCAGAACAGAGCAGGGTGGCAGAGCTTAAAGCCAGCAATGCATCATTCGGTAACCGCGAGTCGTGTAATACCCAGAGAATCGCCACCAGTAATAATGCCAGACAGGCGACGCCTAACCAGAACGGTAAATTGAGGATTCCTGCAATCGCAACGCCGAGCAGGGTGCCATGTGCCATGGTATCGGCAAAGAAAGACATTCTGCGCCAAAGCATCAGGCAACCGAGTGGTGCAGTCAGGAAAACCAGCAGTGAACCCATGATCCAAGCAGGTAAGAGGAGTTGTAACCATTCCATCATGGCTTAGACCTTCGGCTCAGGGTGAATGTGTGGGCGTGGATCATGTGTGCAAGGCTCAGCATGATCGCTGTGACCGCAGTGGTTGTGATGATGCTGATAGAACATCCGTTGCGTACCAAAAATGGCCTGATACTCGGGGTGCTGCTGAATACTTTCGGGTAAACCGCTACAGCAAATATGTTTGTTCAGGCAGACGACACGATGCGTCCCTTGCATCACCCATTGCAAATCATGCGAGACCATCAATACGGCACAGCCATAACGTTCTGGCAGGCTGCGTACATATTCGTATAGTTCTGCTTCGGACTGGATGTCCAAACCTTGCATGGGTTCATCCAGCACAAGAATATCTGGCTGACGTAATAAGGCTCTCGCAAGTAAAACGCGTTGCCGTTCGCCACCAGAAAGTTGCTGTACTTTAGATGACTGTAATTTCTGGATGCCCGTATCGCGAATGATTTCTGCACGAAGCGATGCTTCGCAAACTTCCAGATCCAGTAAGTCTTGTACACGCAAAGGTAGACTAGCAGAAGGATTAAACTTCTGTGGTACGTAAGCCAGCTTTAATTTTTTTGAGAAATGTATTTTGCCTTTAGTCGGTGACATGATCCCGAGCAGGACTTTAATTAAAGTTGATTTACCTGCACCATTGGGACCGATCAGCGTCACAATCTCTTTTGCTTGTAGCGAAAAATCGACATTTCTCAAAATATCCCGTTCATCCAGTCGAACCGAGATACCCTCCAGTTGAATAAGTGGAGTGCTTATTGAAGTGTGCTGCACTGATGACATTTTCCAGAAATTTCAATAATGCTATGTTGAGCAGAAAACTGGTCTGAGGCAGCAAGTTGATCAAGTTGTTGGATCAGTCCCTGAGCGGAGGCTTCTTTTACAGAATGACATTCAGTACAAATCAAAAATGCAGCCTGATGTCCTTCACGTGGGTGGCAACATGGAATATAGGCATTAATAGATGTTAAGCGGTGAATCAGACCTTTTTCTAATAAGAAGTCTAAAGTGCGGTACACCGTAGGTGGCGCAGCAGGTCGATCTGCCTGACCTTTTATTTTAGCCAATAAGTCATAAGCACCCATTGGTGCAGAGGCATTCAAAATGAGTTCAAGGACTTCTTTACGCAAAGGTGTTAGGCGTGCGCCCGTCGCAGTACATAAAATTTCTGCTTCAGCAAGTCGCGCTTTAATATCGTGATGACCGTGAACACCATGTAAAGCATTGTCATGTTCATGTGAACAAGAACTCATAGATTGACCTCATTGTTTTTGTAGAGTCTATTGATTCTTCACTGGCACAGAATGGCTCGCTGATGTCTCAATAGCCCTGCTATCATAACATGCAATTTATGATAACTATCTATATAAGTGAAGCGCACGACGGATAGTGCGGCAAATCTGAAAATAGACATAGGTATTTTACAACTTTTGTTATATTATAACATGCTTCGCCAAATTGAGTAATATTGTGATGTCCCGCCTAATTGTTCTCGTCTTGTTTTCAATGTTAAGCACATGGGGCTGGACACAAAGCTTGGTGGTTTCAACACATCCAATTTACCTGATTGCGAAAGAAGTCACGGAAGGGGTGGAAGAACCTGTTCTTTTGTTGAAAGACCAAAGTGGTCATGATGTACAACTAACACCTGCACACCGTAAAGCGATTCAGGATGCCTCTCTCGTTATCTGGTTGGGCAAATCGCATGAAGCGCCCCTCGAAAAGATGTTGAGTCAGAACCGTAAAGCGATTGCGCTATTAGATTCAGGTATTTTAACCGTCTTGCCACAGCGTAACCTGCGTGGTGCATCTTTGGCGAACACAGTGGATAGCCATGTCTGGTTAGAACCAAATAATGCCGTACGTATTGCCTTCTTTATTGCAACTTTACGTTCACAACAACATCCAGAAAATAAAGCCAAATATCTTGCCAATGCCAAAGCATTCTCACAACAAATGTTGCAGGCATCGCAACAATATGAAAGCTCAAGCAAGTCGAAAAACTATTGGTCTTATCACGATGCCTATCAATATCTGGAAAGAGCATTAAATCTAAAATTTGCGGGCGCTTTGACCGATGATCCACATATTGCACCAACAGCAGCGCAAATTAAGTACTTAAGAGACAATCGTCCACAGAATAAAATGTGCTTATTGGCCGAAACGACAGCAAGTTCGAGTCAGTACCAAAAAATGAACCCAATAGTTTTCCAACCCGTCGATGAAAGCATGCGTGGTGAAGATGATTTTGTAACAGCGTGGAAAAAATTGGCTTCAAAAACCGATAAATGCGTAATAAGTGCACAAAATTGATGAAAAAAATAAAAATCAATTGACTCTAGCGTCAAAAAATATGGTAACGAAAAAACCAGACTTAAGTCGAGAAAAGATTGCATGTTCAGGGGTGTAACTCTATAATGCCTGCGATTCGAAACGATCATGATTAAAACTTGTCAAGCAGTTCTGCTGTAAGTGGGTAAAAAATGAGCCAAACTAGTCGCATGATTGACCGACGATTAGCAAAAGCTTTGGTCTTCTTACAAGCATGTATGATTCCCGTTGCCGCTTTACTGGCATGGGCAATGAAAGACACAACTGCTGCTTTGAGTGCTGCGCTTGGGGCTTTGGTATGTTGGTTGGCACATTGTTATTTTGCTTGGCAGTCGTTTAGAACGGCAGGCGCAAGAGCATCAAAACAAGTCATGCTGAATATGTACCGAGGGATGCTCGGTAAGTTTGCGATTGTGATCGTGGGTTTTATATTAATTTTGAGCAATGTTAAACCGCTGTCACCGGTTGCATTGTTTTGTGGATTTATTCTCGTACAAGCGATGTCGTGGGTCGCGCCATTTTGGGTGGCACGTCTACAAAAACGAGTTTAAGACACATTTTAAGATTTTTGGAAGTAGAAGCGGAATCATTGCCATCCGCACGATTCGTTTCTCTTCTTTTTAATGATTGACATTGACCAGGTGTGATTTATGGCTGCTGAAGAACATGCCCTGACTTCGACCGAGTATATCAAGCATCACTTGACCAATATGACCTATGGCAAAATGCCTGACGGTACATGGAAATTGGCTGAGACTGCTGAAGAAGCTCAATCGATGGGGTTCACTGCAATTCACTTGGATTCAATGGGTTGGTCTATCGGACTTGGTGTGATTTTCTGTTTGATGTTCTGGATCGTTGCGAAAGCTGCTAACGCAGGTGTTCCAACGAAATTCCAGTCAGCAATCGAAATGATTATCGAGTTTGTTGACTCAAGTGTTCGTGATACTTTCCACGGCAAATCACGCTTAATTGCGCCATTGGCATTAACCATTTTCGTGTGGATTTTCCTCATGAACTTAATGGACTTAATCCCTGTTGACTGGGTTCCGTATCTAGCTCAACAAATTGGTGCAAGTGTGTTTGGTATGGACCCTCACCACGTGTATTTCAAGATTGTTCCATCTACTGATCCTAACATTACTTTAGGTATGTCTTTGTCAGTATTTGCCTTGATCTTGTTCTACAGTATTCGTGAGAAAGGGATCGGCGGTTTCGTCGGTGAATTGGCACTTAACCCATTCAACCCAAGTAACAAATTTGCAAAAGCGTTATTGATTCCAGTGAACTTAGTTTTGGAATTAGTAACTTTCCTTGCTCGTCCAGTTTCGTTGGCTCTACGACTGTTCGGTAACATGTATGCGGGTGAGTTGATCTTCATCTTGATCGCATTATTGCCGTTCTGGATCCAGTGGGCGTTATCTGTGCCTTGGGCTATCTTCCACATTCTCGTAATCACGCTGCAAGCATTTATCTTTATGATGCTGACCATCGTTTACTTGAGCATGGCAAGCGAAAAGCATTAATGGTATTGCCTAACTGTCACCTGATGGTTGGGCTTAAATTTTAGTTTAATTTGGTAATAACCTAACCTCTGAGGAATTTTTCATGGAACTCACTTTAGGTCTAGTTGCAATTGCATCTGCTATCTTGATCGCTTTCGGTGCTTTAGGTACTGCGATTGGTTTCGGTCTTTTAGGTGGTCGCTTCTTAGAAGCTGTTGCTCGTCAACCAGAATTGGCTCCACAACTTCAAACTCGTATGTTCTTAATTGCGGGTCTTCTTGATGCTGTGCCTATGATCGGTGTTGGTATTGGCTTGTTCTTCATCTTCGCTAATCCATTTGTAGGTTAATAGCTTAATTCCTAAATCCACATATTGAGGAATAGCGAAATGAATATCAACCTCACATTGATTGGCCAAGCGATTGCATTTGCGTTTTTTGTCGCATTCTGCATGAAGTTTGTTTGGCCACCACTAATCAATGCGATTAGTGAGCGTCAGCGTAAAATCGCTGATGGCTTAAATGCTGCTGAAAAAGCAAAAGCTGACCTTGCTGATGCGCAAGCACAAGTTAAGGCAGAATTAGACGCAGCAAAAGCACAAGCGGCTCAATTGATCGAACAAGCGAACCGTCGTGCAGCACAATTGGTCGAAGAAGCGCGTACCCAGGCATCTGCTGAAGGTGAGCGTATTCGTCAACAGGCGAAAGAAACTGTTGATCAAGACATCAATTCTGCTCGCGAAGAATTACGTCAACAAGTTGCTGCTTTGGCAGTTGCTGGCGCAGAAAAAATTCTGAACCAACAAGTTGACGCAGAAGCTCATAATGCCATGCTGAATCAGCTGGCTGCTAAACTTTAAGCGAGGCGAATATGGCTGAACTCTTGACGTTAGCACGCCCGTACGCCAAAGCAGCATTTGCTTATGCATCTGAGCAGAATGCAACTGACGCTTGGTCAAATGCGTTACAACTGCTCGGTGCTGCGGTGCAAGACGAAGCATTTTCCGCTTATTTAAATCGCCCTGAGCTGACTCCTGCGGAACAAGTAGGTCTTTTTGCAAAGGTTTTAGGTGAAGATCAATCACAATCAGTGTCTAACTTTTTGACATTGCTTGCGGATAACGATCGTTTGATTTTATTGCCTGAAATCGCTGCAGAATACGAATTACTTAAATCGCAGAACAACAACACGTTGGAAGTAGAGATTGAATCTGCTTTCCCAATGGATGCGACACAAGAGCACATTTTGGCTCATGCGCTTGAAAAACGTTTTAACAGAACCGTTCAGGTTACTGTCAACGTTAATCCAGCGTTAATCGCAGGTGTTGTGATTCGTGCAGGCGACCAAGTGATAGATGACTCTGCGCTTAACAAGCTTGAAAAAATGCGGACTCGTCTTCTTGCCTAACAGCAAAAAGACTGAACTTAAAAAAGATTGAGGAATAGCGCAATGCAACAACTGAATCCATCCGAGATCAGTGCGCTCATTAAACAGCGTATCGGCGATCTGGACACCAGCGCGACCGCTAAGAATGAAGGTACCATCGTCATGGTATCTGACGGTATCGTGCGTATTCACGGTCTTGCGGATGCAATGTACGGTGAAATGATCGAATTCGACGGCGGTTTATTTGGTAGGGCACTGAACCAAGACCAGGATTCAGTGGGTGCCGTTGTTTTAGGTAACTACCTAAGCCTG
>Ga0153917_1000055_pt1 | contig 134884 bp, 115 predicted proteins | sample TSFL001MetaG_FD_104695 | JGI IMG/M metagenome (GOLD analysis project Ga0153917, IMG submission 104695) | Attine ant fungus gardens microbial communities from Florida, USA - TSFL001 MetaG | ecosystem: Host-associated > Fungi > Mycelium > Unclassified | place: USA: Florida, Paynes Creek Historic... | reverse complement strand
TGAGGCCGAGTAGCAAAGTGGTTATGCTCCGGATTGCAAATCCGTCTACGCCGGTTCGATTCCGACCTCGGCCTCCACCATTCGAAAGCCCCGCAGATTAACGTCTGCGGGGTTTTTCTTTATTGGCTGGAAAAACCTATCATTTCCGCATCAGCGGTTTACTGGGTCGGGGAAATCACCTCACCGGTGTATCGTGGCCACCCCAGGCTTGCTGCGAGACTGGTTTTCGGGCCTGGCACACTTGTCTTTGAGGTAGCCGCTTAAGCGCTAGCCCTCCGGCGGGGTTACTCCGCTGATGAAGTCATCCGACCCAAGGCGGTGTGAGCCATACTCCACGACGTACCCAGCACCGCGGCGTTCTGCCTCTGCCTTGGCTGTCGTCTGGTCGGCATAAACGTCGACAAAGTGCCATGGATGCCGGTCTCTCAGAACGCCCCAGCCGAGCACCCAGCCTTCATTGTCGGGGTCTGGTGGAAGGTTTTTGGCCAGGCTGCGAATGGTCATACGTCTCTCCTTGATGCGGACAAGACACAACGCTACTCCGAGGGCGGGGAGGCCGGTTACTGGGGTTCCGTCCACGCTGTATGGTTGGACAGAATGGCCTGCGGAGCGGCATTGAAGGATGGCGGTACATTGCCTCGAGCCACGGCGTTGCAGCTACGGTCCGAGCAGAGGCGACAAAGTGATGGCCATTTCTACCTTGGTTGGTTAGCACCCTTTGGCGGCGATTGGTAGAATTCACCAGCCCCTATGGATTACTTTAAATGCGTCGACTTCCAATTCTCATTTGTTCATTGATGGCTGCCGCCCTTGCAGGGTGCGCCACGCCAGGTCAGCCTACCGGCAGCAAACTCACACACAAGACCCCTGAGGTATACGCCGCGTGCGTATTGCCGAAGTGGCAGGCGATGGCGCCGCAGACTACGCAAAAATCGATATCCAACGGATACAGGATCACTGCACCCAGCGCAGTGGCCTCCGATGATGTGCTGGAAGTCGTCAAGTACCGCGATGGCAGTCGTGCGACCTTTTATAAAGGAAGCTTCCTGTCGACCGACAGCCTGCGCAAGGCCGCGCGTGAGTGCTTGGATTGAGGCGCAGCGCTGCACCGTGACGGTTGAACACGTTTAATGAAAAAGCCCGGCACTTGACCGGGCTTTTTCATGGATGGGGCCAAATCCCTTTGGCTTGAGCATGTTGATCGAGTCAGGTGACAAGCGCGTGACAGCCTCCCTCCAAAAGAGGGCGCGCCCCTCAAACCCTGCAGATGTGAATGAAGCGCATTGCCTCAAGACTCCAGTTTATTGGCCGACATGGTTCATAGACCGTGCAGCGTTTTGATCAAGAATAATTTTCTGGGTGACAGGCATGATGGGTTTAAGGGCGTTCAGCATCGGAAAGCGGGCGGGTTTCATATTCGTCTTCATAGGGCTGCTGGTCTTTGCCATGGGGCTGACGGCGCTATTTCAGGCAAGGCAGATGAATACCGCGGCCGAAGGCATTCGCGCTGAAAACCTGCCGGCCCTCATTTCACTGAGCGAGATCAGCAGCCGCCTGTGGCGTGTCAGGGCCTTGACCAATGGCAGCATGGTCCTGGGGCGGGCCGACAAGGAAAGGACGCTGGGGGTCGTGAGGCAGGTCCGGGAAGAGGTCGGCACGCGCATGGCGAGCTATGAAAAGCTGATCGAACATGGCGAGGCCAAGGCGTTGTACGACACCTTTTTGCCGGCCTACAAAAAATATGCCGATTGCCAATCGAGGATATTGGATGCGATTGACGCCGGACGCGAGGCTGAGGCGGTCGAGTTGCTTCGCGGCGAATATGCTCAATATGCCAATGACATGATGGCGAAATGGGGAAAACTGTTTGAATGGTATGTCGAAGATGCGTCCGCCGCCGGTGAAGCCAGTGCGCAAACGTATCATTCGGCAATTTGGGTGATCGTCTCCTCGCTGGGAGTGATCATCGTGCTCCTGGGCGCCTGCGCCATTGCGCTGACGCGCAGTATCGTTTCTCCATTGTCGGATGCTGTTGTCGTCGCCAACCGTGTCGCCAGTGGTGACTTGACGCAGGACATCCAGGTCAAGGGTAACGATGAGCCGGCCCAGTTGCTCAGTGCGTTGAAAAAGATGCAACTGGATTTGCATGGCACCATCCGGCAGATTTCCAGATCGTCCGACCAGTTGGCCTCGGCCTCTGCCGAACTGCACGCCGTCACTGAAGATGCCAACCGTGGCCTCAATCAGCAAAGTGCTGAAATCGAGCAGGCCGCCACTGCAGTGAATGAAATGACCGTTGCCGTCGAGGAAGTCGCCAGCAATGCGGTGACCACCGCCGATGCCTCAAGAGACGCGGACCAAAGCACCCAGGAGGGACGTGGCAAGGTCAACCAGGCACTGGAGTCCATTCGCCTGCTGGTAGGGGACGTTGCCCATACTTCCCAAGAGGTCAAGCAGCTTGCGGAACATGCCGTTGAAATCAGCCAGGTGCTGGTGGTGATCCGGTCGATTGCCGAGCAGACCAACCTGCTGGCGCTCAATGCGGCCATCGAGGCGGCGCGCGCGGGTGAGGCCGGGCGTGGTTTTGCGGTTGTCGCCGATGAAGTGCGGGCCCTGGCCCATCGAACCCAGCAATCTACTGCTGAAATCGAAAAGATGATCGAGGGAGTCCAGTCCGGTACGGGGCGTGCGGTCCAGGCCATGGGTGAAAGCCAGGAACGGGCCAATCAGACGCTGGACATGGCCCGGGCGGCGAATGATGCGCTTGAGGTGATTGGCGAGGCGATCACATCGATCAACCAGAAGAACCTGGTGATAGCCAGTGCTTCGGAAGAGCAGGCTCAGGTGGCCCGTGAGGTGGACCGTAACCTGGTCAATATCCGTGACTTGTCCATGCAGACCACGGCTGGCGCGAATCGAGCCTATGCGGCCAGCCAGGCATTGTCGGGGCTGGCCACGGAACTCAACACCATGATCACCAAGTTCAAGGTGTAGATGAGCGGGGCCGCCATGCGGCCCCGTTTCAACGCAGTCTGGGCGAGTGCGGATACATTTCGTACAGAGCCTAATAGCCTGCGCCGCCGGCGCCGCCCATATTGTCGAGTGCTTTTCTGGTGTTTTGATGGCTCGCCTGCGCGCAGGTCGCAAAGTTTTTACCTTCCACTTTGTTTGCATCATTGAAGTTGATGCTGTACGCCTGCTGTTGTCCTTGTTTGGCGAGCATGTAGTCAAGACAGGTGCCCGCGCCATTGGCACGTTCGGATTCCGAAAGTGGTTGTCCGCCGATGTGCAGCACTTGTTCCTTGCTCATGCCCGGCTGGACTTGTGAAACCAGTGGTAGATCTTGGTAGACCGATGAGTTCGTGGCGCAGCCGGTTCCTGCAGCCAGAGTGATGACCAGCGCAAAAACGGATTTGTTCATGGTGATGCTCCCGATAGCGAGTCGATGAAAACGCCAGGGCATCAATAAATTAAAGTCCTGAGGTGGCGGGCATGCAAATGCCGTTTTGCTGAGCTGGGTCGTGCGAGGGGGTCATGATGAAAAAAGAAAACCCGCCATGGAGGGCGGGTTAAAAGAACGTACGAAGCAGTCTCAGTGTGCCCAGACGATTGTCAGAAAATCGTGAAGAGCATGTTCACAGGCTGTCTATTGGCGTCATAGATGGGTCAATTCAAGGCGGCTGATCACGCAAACCGACCCATCTTCAGGGGAGGTCAGATCGCTGAAGTCGACCTGGTTGTATACCCCGCCATGGAAATTGAACGTTCGCACATTCCATGAGGGGGCCAGCTGTAGCGTGGGGGAGCGTCCGGTCCGGCCATTGCAGTTTGCGCTGAGGATAATGGCGCCGCTGGAAGTCACGTCGATGATGATCTCGAACGGTATGCCAAGCGGCACATCGGCCAGGAGGGTCGCAGTAGGGGCGCTTGCCTGGTTGAAGTCCTGGCGGAATCCATAGGTAAGCTTGCCCTTGCTCCAGAACACCTTGATCGGTGGACTGTCGTCGTCCTTCACGTGCAGTTGGGAAATCGCCACCTTCAGCGCCGAATTGACCTTCTGCAGTGTGAAATGCTGATAGTTGCGATGCGCCGTTGCGCTGCCCAGGGCCCAGTAGATGGATTCCTTCCATTCGCAGCGGGTGCGATGGGTGCTCTTGCTGGCTGCGCCTTTGGTGGGGGCCGTCAGGCGGATGGAACCATCGGGCTGGCGGGCGACAAAGTCGCTCAAGGTTGCCAGGGCGACAGCACCTGGGATCTCCAGTGCCACGGGGTTGATGGCTGATTTAGGGGCGGGGGTGGTGATGGTCAGGTTGTCGATGTTCACGGCCATGCGGAGTCTCTCCTTGTAAAAACAGGTCCACACTTGTGCGAGCATCGGAGCAGGGGGCCTGGTTCCGACAAAGATGCCGGAAGGAGACGAAGGGACACTGTCCATAAAAAAGCCCGCCAGGGTGGCGGGCAAGAACGTTTTGAAGGGAGAGATTCGAGACTAGCCGGTGAGCCGTTAAGTCAGCGTTAAGTCGCGCGTGATTGACCGACGCCGTTGAACGGCCTATACAGGCGTGCTTTTACTCTGGGAGCCCCTGGCATGCACGACGAAGATGACCTGCACGAACCCGAGCACGATCACCTGCTCGACCACGAGTTTCTGGAAGAGGATGTCGACCCGGAGGCCGACGCCCACGGGTTGTTGGACGACGCCGAGGAAGACGAGACGTTGTTGGACGACTTCGACGATGAAGAGCATCCGGCCTGGCACGACGACGTCGACGATTGAGTCGACTGTCGCCGTGTCGGCGCCCTGTTGTCAGCGACGGTCGAGGGAGAAGCGTCCAGCGCCGCTCACGGCCAGCAGCAGGAGGCCGCCGACGATGCTCATGTTCTTCAGGAACTGGGTCATGTTGGCGCTACGTTCCGGGTCGACCATGTTCCAGTACGGGTGGCCGAGCAGTGCGGTACCTAGTACGAACAGGGCGAACAGGAAGGCCAGTGGGCGAGTATAGAAACCCAGGATCAGCAGAATGCCTACCGCGAACTCCATGATCACCGCGATCGCCGCAGCGAGCATGGGGGCCGGAGCGCCCAGCGAAGCCATGTAGTTGACCGTGCCTTCGAAGCCGGTCAGCTTGCTCCAGCCGGACAGGATGAACAGGATCATCAGCAGGATGCGGGCGAGCAGGATGATGAGGTCGCGTTGACCTTCGAACAGGGAGTAGCGCATGGTGGCGTTCCAGTGAGCGGGGACATGTTCCACTGTAGCAGCCGTTGCACTTTTCGCCGCAGACGAGAAAGGCGCCGCAAGGGCGCCTTTTCAGAGGGAGATGGTGCGAGTGGCGGGACTCGAACCCGCAAGGCTCACGCCGACAGATTTTAAGTCTGCTGTGTATACCAATTCCACCACACTCGCACGCTTGAAAGGGTCTTGCGACCGGCGCGCTTCAAGGCAGAAGGGCCTGACAATCAAGCGCGCTTTATAACCCATCGTTATAGCTCAGTCAACCGTACCGCCTGTTTCAGGGTGTCATCGCTTGGCAATCTGGCGCATGTTGCAGGCGGATGACAGCAGGTCCTGGGTGTGCAACGACGGTTCTGTCCTGCGCCGGTCATGCAGGCACATGGAAGCTTCCTGTATCCGCGTTACATGAGTGCCGGGACTTTTGACTACGCTCAGTGGATGGCCTTGGTAGTGCCCGTGGAGCTTGCATGGTTTCCAACGACCGTCCCGATTACCCGCAAATGCCGCCCAACCGTTATGAGCAGTTGGTCCAGTCGGTTGTGGACTATGCCATCTACATGCTCGATGTTTCAGGCATTGTGGTGTCCTGGAACCCTGGGGCCGAACGGATCAAGGGCTACCGCGCTGATGAAGTGATCGGCCAGCATTTCTCATTGTTCTTTACCGCCCAGGACCAGGCCGAAGGTCTCCCGGAGCGTTTGCTGCTCCAGGCGCTGGAGCAAGGCGTCGCACAGGACGAAGGCTGGCGTGTGCGCAAGGACGGCACGCGGTTCTGGGCCTTGGCGGCCCTGGATGTGGTCCGTGACGACAGGGGGCAGGTCATCGGATTGGCCAAAGTCACCCGGGACATCACCGATCGGCGCGAGTCCGCCCTGCAGCTGGATGCCATCCGCGCCCAACTGTTCCAGGCCCAGAAGCTCGAGGCCCTTGGGCAACTCACGGGTGGCCTGGCTCACGATTTCAACAATTTGCTGACCATCATCCTCGGTGCTGCCCGGCTCGCCTCGGGCAGTGACGACATGCAGCGTATCCGACGTCTGCTGGAGCACATCGTCAATGCCGGCGAGCGCGGGACACAGTTGACCCGACAACTGCTGACCTTCGCCCGTCATCGTCAATTGAGTGCCACGCGCATCGCTCCGGCTGAACTGATCGACTCCACCCGCGGTCTTCTGCAGCATGGGCTGGCACAGGGCATAGCCCTGGAAGAACGCCTGCAACCCGACCTGCCGATGATCGAGGTGGACGCAGGGCAACTGCAGATGGTGTTGCTCAACCTGCTGTTCAATGCCCGTGATGCAATCGATGGCGAGGGGCGTATTCGCCTGTCCGTCAGCGGTGTCGAACTGGCAGGCGAGGTGGAGGGGCTGCAAGGGCGCTTCGTGCGTTTCGATGTGCAGGACACCGGCCAGGGTATCGACCCGAAAGTGCTGCCGCGAATCTTCGAGCCGTTCTTCACCACCAAACCCTTTGGCAAGGGAACCGGCCTGGGCCTGAGCCAGGCCTATGGTTTCGCCAAGCAGTGCAATGGCGCCATCTGCGTGACCAGCCGGGTAGGCGAGGGCACTTGCATGAGCCTTTACCTGCCGGCCTGCCAAGACGCCACTGACCCAGGCCACAATGAGTAATCACCATGTCAGAACCACTCAAGCGATTGGCGACAGGCATCGACGGGCTGGACACGTTGCTCAAGGGCGGCCTGATCGCGGGTGCTTCCTACATCGTTCAGGGGCCGCCGGGGGCAGGCAAGACCATCCTGGCCAACCAATTGGCGTGCAATCATGTCCGTGGTGGTGGCCGGGTGCTGGTGGCGACGTTGCTCAGCGAGTCCCATGAGCGCCTGTTCCAGTACCTGTCGACGCTGGAGTTCTTCGATCCGGCCCTGGTGGGCGACCCGATCCAGTTCGTCAGCGCCTTCGATGCCTTGGAGCAAGAGGGGCTTGATGCGGTCGTCAGTCTGTTGCGCCAGGAGATCGCTCGTCAGCAGGCCAGCCTGCTCATCGTCGATGGGTTGCTCAACGCCCGGGTCCGCGCGCAAACCAGCCTCGATACCAAGAAGTTCGTCTCCGAACTGCAAGGGCACGCGGCTTTTGCAGGGTGCACCGTGCTGCTGTTGACCAGCGCCCGCCTGCAAGAGGGCAGCCCGGAGCACACCATGGTCGATGGGGTGATCGAGTTGGGTGAGCAATTGGTGGGCAGCCGGGCGGTGCGCCACATCCAGCTGCGCAAGACCCGTGGCAGCGGCGCGCTGTCAGGGTTGCATGAGTGCCTGATCGACCAGGCCGGCCTGCGGGTGTTTCCTCGTCTGGAGGCGCTGTACAGCCACCCCGGCCAGTCGGGGGTCGAAACCTTCACCCGGGTCTGCACTGGTATCGCCAAGCTGGACGAAATGCTCGGCGGTGGCGTGGCAAAGGGGTCGATCAGCCTGGTGATGGGGCCTTCAGGTATCGGCAAGACCTCGCTGGGCCTCGCGTTTCTGGCAGCGTCCGCCCCCGATGCGCCAGGTCTGCACTTTGGCTTCTATGAAACACCCGCCAGGCTGCGGCTGAAGGCCGCCGCGCTGGGGCATGATTTTGCTGAGCGTGAACGCGAGGGCAGCCTCGAACTCTGCTGGCAGACCACCACCGAAGGCCTGCTGGACCAGTTGGGTGCCCACTTGCTGGACCGGGTCGAAGCCTTGGGCGCCCAGCGCGTGGTGATCGACAGCCTGGGCGCCTTCAGCCGATTGGCGTTCGATCCGGCGCGGCTCAATGCGTTTTTCCGTGCGCTGACCGGCGAGCTGCGTGCCCGTGACGTCAGCGTGCTGCTCACTTGGGAAATGCGCGATATCTTCGGCTCGGAGATCAGTGCCCCGGCGCCGGATCTTTCGAGCATCGTCGACAACCTGCTGTTGATGCGTTTCGTCGAGCTGGAGTCGCAGCTCAGGCGCATGGTCTCGGTGCTCAAGGTGCGTGACAGTCATCACGATCCAGCGTTGCACGAACTGTGCATCGGTCCGCAGGGGATTGTCCTGCGCAAGGCTTTCGAAGGTGCCAGCGGAGTGCTGTCCGGCACGCCGGTGCCTCAGGGGCGGGACTGACGGAATAGTGCGATGAACACCATCCTGATCGTCGATGATGAATACCTGATAGCCGATATCCTCGGATTCGCCCTGGAGGATGAAGGCTATTTGGTGGAGAAGGCGAGCAATGGTCGCAAGGCGCTGGATGCGCTGAAGGAAAAACGGGTGGAGTTGGTGATCACCGACTACATGATGCCCTTGCTCAATGGCGAGGAGCTGGTCAGGGCGATTCGCGATGAGTTGCAGTTGCCGGATTTGCCGGTGATTCTCATGAGCGGCGCGCAGGCCAACCAGGGACGCATTTGTCCCGAGCTGTTCGCCGCGGTATTCGATAAACCGTTCGACATGGACAGAATGATCACCACGGTGCGGGAGCTGCTGGGCACCTGAGGCATGGCCCGCATCTGCGGGGCTGATCGGTCAAGCGCGTCCGTGCGGCTTGAAGCAAGGCAGCTCAGTGCTGGTCGTCGTTTTTCTCCGGGGCAGGGTTGCCTGCCTGGATACGTTTGAAGATCTCTTCACGATGAACCTGTACATCCTTTGGCGCATCGATGCCGATCCTCACTTGCATCCCTTTGACTCCCAGAATGGTGACTTTGATGTCATCGTCGATGACGATGCTTTCGCCAACCTTGCGGGTGAGTATCAGCATGTAGTTCTCCTTGGTGATGATGAAATCCGCGCGGCCATTTACCGCGACGGCGGGAGCGTGTCCCTCTTCCTTCTCATTAAAGACGCTTTCCGCGAAGAGTAATTCCCCGGCAGATAAATTCTGTTACCTGTCTTTAGTCGCAGGTGCTGAAACGACCGAAGCGGTCAATCAGCGAAGGTGCTCGATGGCAAGGATAGGGGGGTTATGCGCAGATGGGAAATTTCTCTGTTTGATAGCGCAAATAGATACGCACAATAATCGTTTATTCCTTCATGGCTTGTAGGAAAAGCAGTAATGAGGCTCCTCCGCCACCGGCCCCTGCCGCGGACAACGGCCGCCTGGCCATTGCTCAGCCCAGCAGCGCCACCGACTTGATCTGGGCCCACAGCGCCTGGCCAGGGTGCAGGTCCAGCTGGTCAGCCGAATAGCGGGTTATACGTGCCAACAGTGTATTGCCTGCCGCGTCCAGGCTTACCAGTACATGGGCAGGGTTGTCGGTGGAGCGCCATTCGCGGACCTGCACCGGAAGACGGTTGAGGATGCTTGAGGCGCTGTCGGCGGCCAGCGCCAGGCTGACGTCGCGTGCCTGCACCTTGAGCCTCAAGGTGGTACCGACCACCAGGGCAGGGTGGGCGATACGCAGCCTGGGGCCGTCATTGCCCGTCAGGCGTAGATCGAACAGCTCGTAATGCGGGTCGTGGCCGACGACCACGCCCTCGAGCACCACCCCGGCATCTTCGCCCTGGGCCAGCGGCAGGTCGAGCCTGGCCAGGGTTTCACCGATCGGGCCGCTGGCCAGGGCCTGGCCTTGCTCCAGCAGTACGAGGTGGTCGGCCAGCCGGGCCACTTCGTCCTGGGCATGGCTGACATAAACCACGGGGATGTCCAACTCGTCGTGCAGGCGCTCCAGGTAGGGCAGGATTTCGCGTTTGCGTGGTGCGTCCAGGGCCGCCAGCGGCTCGTCCATCAGTAGCAGGCGGGGGCTGCTGAGCAGGGCTCGGGCGATGCCGACCCGTTGTGCCTCGCCGCCGGAGAGGGTTGAGGGCCTGCGCTCGAGCAGGGGGGCGATGCCCAGCAGGTCGCAGGCGTGCTCCAGGCTGACCTTGCGCTCGGCACTGGCAATACGCCGCCAGCCGAACTCCAGGTTGCCGCGCACCGACAGGTGCGGGAACAGGCTGGCCTCCTGGAACACATAGCCCACCGGCCGTTTGTGCGGTGCCAGGAAATAGCCTTGGGCGCTGTCTTCCCAGACTTCGCCGTTGACCTCGATGTAAGCGCTGCTGGCGCGTTCCAGGCCGGCCAGGCAGCGCAGGCATGAGGTCTTGCCCGAGCCGGAATGGCCGAATAGCGCGCTGACACCGCGCCCAGGCAATTGCAGGTCGACATCCAGGGTGAAGTCGCCGCGCGCCAGGTTCAGGCGCGCCAGGATCTGTGAGGGCATGTCAGCTCCAGCCAGACTTGCCACGGCGGCCGGCATAGAGCATCAGCAGCACCAGGAAGGAGAACACCAGCATGACACCAGCCAGCCAGTGCGCTTGCGGATAGGCCATGGCCTCGACGTGATCGAAGATCTGCACCGATACCACGCGCGTCTTGTCGGGAATATTGCCGCCAATCATCAGCACCACGCCGAACTCGCCGACCGTATGGGCAAAACCCAGGATGCTGGCGGTGACAAAGCCGGGGCGGGCCAGGGGCAGCACCACATGGATGAACGTATCCCACGGGCCGGCACGCAGGGTAGCGGCCACTTCCAGCGGACGCTGGCCGATGGCGCTGAAGGCGTTCTGCAGTGGCTGGACCACGAACGGCATGGAGTACACCACCGAGCCGATCACAAGCCCGGTGAAGCTGAACACCACGCTGCCCAGGCCCAGGGCCTGCGTGGCCTGGCCGATCCAGCCGTGCGGGCCGAGTGCGATCAGCAGATAGAAACCGATCACGGTGGGCGGCAGCACCAGCGGCAAGGCCACCACCGCGCCAATGGGGCCGCGCAACCACGAATGGGTTCGCGCCAGCCACCAGGCGATGGGCGTGCCTATCACGAGCAGGATCAGGGTGGTCAGGCTGGCCAGCTTGACGGTCAGCCAGACCGCCCCCAGGTCATTGGCGTCCAGTGGCATCAGATTTCATAACCGTAGGCCTTGATCAGCGCAGCCGCTTTCGGGCTCTTGAGGTAGTCGACCAAGGCTTTGGCGGCAGGGTTGTCCTTGCCCTTGTTGAGGATCACCGCGTCCTGGCGGATGGGCTCATGCAACCGTGCCGGGACGATCCAGGCCGAGCCGCTCTGCACCTTGCCATCCTTGTAGATCTGCGACAGGGCGACGAAGCCCAGTTCGGCGTTGCCGGTGGAGACGAACTGGAAGGCCTGGGTGATGTTCTGGCCTTCGACCAGCTTGGCCTTGGTGGCGTCGGTCAGTTTCAGCTTGTCCAGTACCTGGGTGGCGGCCAGGCCGTAGGGCGCGGTCTTGGGGTTGGCGATGGACAGGTGCTGGAAGGTGTTTTTCTTGAGGACTTCACCCTGGTCGTCCACGTATCCGGGCTTGGCCGACCACAGGGCCAGTGTGCCGATGGCGTAGGTGAAGCGCGAGCCGGGTACGGTTTCCTTTTCCTGCTCCAGCTTGGCCGGGGTGCTGTCATCGGCGGCGAGGAAGACCTCGAACGGTGCGCCGTTCTTGATCTGTGCGTAGAACTGGCCGGTGGCGCCATAGGCAGCGACCAGTGTATGGCCGGTGTCTTTCTCGAAGTCCTTGGCGATGGCCTGGATCGGCGCCGTGAAGTTGGCGGCGACGGCTACCTGGACCTCATCGGCCCAGGCGCTGTTGAGCGTAAACAGGCTGGCCAGGGTGCTGACGGCCAGGTAGGGCAGGCGGATACGCATGAAGAACGGCTCCTTGGGGCAGACTATCGTTATGGTGTTGAATATATAGCGATAGGCTGCCTGTCGGGAAGAGGAGCGTGGCACCGGGCCGTACCTGTGGAGCCTTGCGTCGCGATGGGGGCGAAGCAGCCCTGGCCATCCGAGGGCCTCCACTTCCCGGGCTCATCGTCTGATCTGCTCCAGCGCCTTGCCGGCGATCTCCAGGGTCAGTTCTTCTGCCGAGCGATGCCGCCCCAGGCGTAGGGCCTGCCCGGCCCAGAGGTTGCTGAAATCGCTGTTGCCCTGTGGGTCGCATATCGCCCTGAGGGGCATCAGTGCGCCTCCAGCGAGAGGAAAGCGCGGTGCCAGCGGACTCATCGGCCCCAGCTCGCGCATGATGCGGTTGTTGATGCCCCTGGCCGGGCGACCCGTGAACAGGTTGGTCAGGGCGGTATCGCTGGCCGATGCTGTATCCAAGGCGTGGCGATGCGCTGCTGACACCTTGGCCTGCGGGCAGAACAGATAAGCGGTGCCGACCTGCACCGCCGAGGCGCCCAGCGCCAAGGCGGCAACCAGGCCGCGGTGGTCGCCGATGCCGCCTGCGGCGATCACCGGCAAACGCACCGCATCCACCACTTGAGGGACCAGGGCGAAGGTGCCGATCTGGCTGGTGATGTCATCGCTCAGGAACATGCCTCGATGCCCACCCGCTTCATAACCCATGGCGATGATCGCGTCGCAGCCGTTGGCCTCCAGCCAGAGGGCTTCCTCTACCGTGGTGGCGCTGGACAGCACCTTGGCCCCTGTGGCTTTGACTCTCTGCAGCAGATCCGGCCGAGGCAGGCCGAAGTGGAAGCTCACCACCTCTGGGCGCAGTTGCTCCACCCACTGGCAGCTCTGTTCATCGAAGGGCGCTCGGTTGGACACCGGCGTCGGTGCATCGAAGTCCGCACCCACCTCTTCGTAATAGCGCTTGAGCGCCTGCTTCCAGTGCAGGTCGCGTTCGGTATCGGGTGTCGGTGGCTGATGGCAGAAGAAGTTCAGATTGAGCGGGCCCTGGCAATGGGCGCGAAACGCCTGGATTTCGCTGTGCACCTGTGCGGCGGTGAGCATGGCGCAGGGCAGGGCGCCCAGCCCTCCGGCATTGCCGACGGCGATGGCCATGGCCGAGCCGGTGGCACCGGCCATGGGGGCCTGGAGGATGGGCAACTGGATGCCCAACAGGTCGAGGATGCGACGATCGGGCCACGTGCTCATGCGCTGCTCCTTGCTGGGTGGTGGGGCGGAATCTACAGGGCCTTGCTGACCTGGATGTCGCTGATTTTCTCGGCGTCGTCGCCATGGATCTTGCGCAGTGCCTCGAGCGCCTGCTCGTGGGAGGCATCGGTCATCAGGGCGAAGTCCCAGCGACGCTCGCCGTCGAGCTTGTACTTGATCACGTATTTGATGGTTTGGGTCATGACGGGCCTTAGACGAGTTTCGACGACGAACGGCGAATGATCTTGATCTTGTGGGTGAAGGTCGGCTTGCGCGTTACCGAGATCGGGCGCGGGCTCACGGTGTCGATGGTGATGTTCCAGAAACCGCTGCTGGGCACGGTGATCTTGGCCGGAAACTTGATGAAGTGGCCACCATGGTAGGTGTGTCGGCCGCCGTTCTTGAAGCTGCGGAAGTTGGCGTCGTTCATCAGGCGGATGTTGCAGCGCTGGGAGCATTCGATGACGACCACGTCGTCCTCGTTCAGGTGCTCGCGCTGGTGTACGAATTTCATGGGGTGCTCCGCAAGGATTGGTTCAGCAAAGATGAACGATACCACGATGTCAGGATAGACTTGCGCGCGGGATGGCCGGGGCAGCGATAAATCTGCCAAAGCAGGGAGCAAATCAGCCTGGCTGTTGTCGAACCGTTTCACAATTGAGGAAGGGTGATGCGAATGAAGTGGTGGGTGCCCGCAATGCTTTTGATGCTGGGTGGCTGCGTCAGTGTTTCGGAGCTGGAGCAATCGCGCGAAACCCTGGACGTGATCTCCGGCAAGACCCCGCGCCAGTACGCCGACTGCGTCAAGAGCAAGTTGGCCGACAGCCGCGATCCGCTGGTCGAGGAGCCTCGTGGCGACGGCCTGCGCCTGATCGTTCCACAGAAGGTTTCAGCAGGTGCCGGCCCGGCCGCCCTGGTGGATATCGAGGAGCGCGGCAGTGGCAGCAGCATCAAGCTGCATGAGCGGCTGAACAACTTCCCTTTGCGTCCAGGTGACGTGCGCAACGCCGCGACCCAGTGCATTTCCGGATCTTGATCCAGCTTAGTAAATGAGCACTTGGCAGGCGAACTGCCACTTTCTTGCCCGGTGAACGTTGTCCGCCGCCGGGAGGTGCGCCGCGGTATCGGCAGCGACACACGCATCGGCAGTTCCGTCAGCCGGATTTTCGCCGTGTGCGTGGCCTGATGCGTATGCCGGTACTGTTCGATGGACGCAATATTTACGATCCTTCGGAACTATCTACACTGGGTTATCTCTATCATGGCATCGGTCGGCCATGGGCGGGGCATTGTAAGGTGACTGCCGCCTGATTAGACTGCGCCGAACTCCACAGGCCCAGCCTTTGTTTAAGGATGTATATGATCAAAAAATGCTTGTTCCCGGCAGCCGGCTACGGCACCCGCTTCCTGCCTGCTACCAAAGCCATGCCCAAGGAAATGCTGCCGGTGGTCAACAAGCCACTGATCCAGTATGGCGTCGAAGAGGCGCTGGATGCAGGTCTGAGCGAGATCTCCATCGTCACCGGTCGCGGCAAGCGCGCCCTGGAAGACCACTTCGACATCAGCTACGAGCTGGAAAACCAGATCAAAGGCACCGACAAGGAAAAATACCTGGTCGGTATCCGCCGCCTGCTCGACGAGTGCTCCTTCTCCTACACCCGTCAGACCGAAATGAAGGGCCTGGGCCACGCCATCCTCACTGGTCGCCCGCTGATCGGCGACGAGCCGTTCGCCGTGGTCCTGGCGGACGACCTGTGTGTCAACACTGAGGGTGACGGCATCCTCACCCAGATGGTCAAGCTGTACAACCAGTTCCGTTGCTCGATCGTCGCCATCCAGGAAGTCGACCCGCAGGAAACCAACAAGTACGGCGTGATCGCCGGCGACATGATCCGCGACGACATCTACCGCGTGACCAACATGGTCGAAAAACCCAAGCCGGAAGACGCTCCGTCGAACCTGGCGATCATCGGCCGCTACATCCTCACGCCGGATATCTTCGACATCATCCAGAACACCGAGCCAGGCAAAGGCGGCGAGATCCAGATCACCGACGCGCTGATGAAGCAGGCTCAGGACGGCTGCGTGCTGGCCTACAAGTTCAAGGGCAAGCGTTTTGACTGCGGTGGCGCCGAGGGCTACATCGAGGCGACCAACTTCTGCTTCGAGAACTACTACAAGACCGGCAAGGCATACTGATTCGCCGCAGCTGGTACAAAAGCCACCCCTAGGGGTGGCTTTTTTGTTCCTGGCGTTCAACGGCGGTATGCTGGTCGCCAGCCAAGGAGACTGAATACATGGCCTACGATTTTGATCTGTTCGTGATTGGCGCCGGTTCCGGCGGTGTACGCGCGGCGCGTTTCGCCGCAGGCTTCGGCGCCAAGGTGGCAGTGGCCGAGAGCCGCTACCTGGGCGGCACCTGCGTCAACGTCGGGTGCGTGCCGAAGAAGCTGCTGGTGTATGGCGCTCATGTGGCCGATGAGTTGGAGCAGGCCGCCGGTTTTGGCTGGACGCTCGAAGAAGGGCACTTCGACTGGGGCACCCTGATCGCCAACAAGAACCGTGAGATCGAGCGCCTCAATGGCATCTATCGCAACCTGCTGGTCAACAGCGGCGTGACCCTGCTGCAGGGCCATGCGCGCATCACGGGCGCCCACGAGGTCGAAGTCGAAGGTCAGCGCTACAGCGCTGAGCATATCCTCATCGCCACCGGGGGATGGCCGCAAGTGCCGGACATCCCGGGCAAGGAACTGGCGATCACCTCCAACGAGGCGTTCTACCTCAAAGCGCTGCCGCGCCGCGTGCTGGTGGTCGGTGGCGGCTACATCGCCGTGGAATTCGCTGGCATCTTCCAGGGCCTGGGTGCCGAGACCACGCTGTTGTACCGTGGCGATCTGTTCCTGCGTGGTTTCGATGGCTCGGTACGTGCCCATCTGAAGGGAGAGCTGGAAAGGCGTGGCCTGGGCCTGCAGTTCAACGCCGATATCCAGCGTATCGACCAGCTGGACGATGGCAGCCTCAAGGCCACCCTCAAGGATGGTCGCGAGCTGGTCGCCGATTGTGTGTTCTACGCCACCGGCCGGCGCCCGATGCTGGACAACCTGGGGCTGGAGAACACCGGTGTCGAGCTCGATGCCCGCGGCTTCATTCGGGTGGACGAGCAGTACCGGACCACCGAGCCTTCGATCATCGCCATTGGCGATGTGATCGGTCGCGTCCAGCTCACCCCAGTGGCGCTGGCCGAAGGCATGGCCGTCGCGCGCCGCCTGTTCAAACCTGAACAGTATCGGCCGGTGGACTACCGGAACATCCCCACCGCAGTGTTCAGCCAGCCGCCGATCGGCACCGTGGGTCTGACCGAGGAGCAGGCGTTGGAGGCCGGGCACAAGGTGCAGGTCTTCGAGAGCCGTTTCCGTGCGATGAAGCTGACCCTGACGGACATCCAGGAAAAAACCCTGATGAAGCTGGTGGTCGATGCCGAGACCGACAAGGTTTTGGGTTGCCATATGGTCGGACCGGATGCCGGGGAAATCATCCAGGGCCTGGGGGTTGCCCTGAAGGCAGGCGCGACCAAGCAGCAGTTCGATGAAACCATCGGCGTGCACCCGACCGCTGCCGAAGAGTTCGTGACCATGCGCACGGCGACCCGCTGATCGCGCTTCCTCTGTCCACTCATGGTCTCGTCGATACGAGGCCATGATTCTTACTTCCCAGTCGAAAAATTCACCTGACTGACTGGTAAGTCACCCGACATTTTGTTCGTGGCACCTTGCTGATACTGCGTCTACGTCCGGCAAACGGACAGCAGCCCGACGCCCGTCCGGCTGCAATATCAGCAAACAGCAGGTGACAATGAACATGCTCTCCAAAACCTTGTGCGCAGCCTGTGGCAGTGCGCTTCTCTATGCTGGCCTCGTGCAGGCTGATCACGGTGAAATCAGCTTCAGTGGCCGAGTGCTGGCGCCCACCTGTGTCGTCAACGGCGGCGATGGCAACTTGCCGGTCACCCTGCCTGACGTCAACGCGACCTTGTTGGCTCGACCGGGGCAGGTGGCTGGGCAAACACCTTTCCAGCTTCAGTTGACCAACTGCGCGCCCGGTGTAAGCCGGGTATCGGCCTATTTCGAGCCTGGGCCGACGATCAGCCCCGAGGGGCGGCTGATTGTGGACGCAGGCGGCAGTCGGAATGTCCAGGTGCAGTTGCTCAACAGCAGCCTCGCACCGATGGACCTGTCGACCGCCAAAGGCAACCAGCGTTCGCAGGCCGTGCAGATCGTCAGTGGCAACGCGACGCTCAACTACCACGCGCGTTACTACTCCACGGGCGGGACCACGGCAGGGCTCGTGTCCACCCGGGTCCAATACTCTCTCGATTACCTCTGAACCCCAGCGGGCGGGCGCCAGCGCCTGCCCTTGCTGCCACCCACCGAGCAAGGCACTTCATGTTTCTTCAAACCAACGCGTTCAGGCGCTGGGTGTTGCTGGCTGTCTGGTTGTCGTGCGCCGAGGCGAGCGCCAGCGTCGTCATTTCCAGTACCCGGGTCGTCTATCCCGCCGACCAGGCAGAAATCACCGTCAAACTCAGCCACGAAGGACGTAACCCCTCGCTGGTGCAGGCCTGGATCGACGATGGCCGCTCCCAGGCCGACGTGGCGGCGTTGCAGGTCCCGTTCAATCTGGCGCCCTCGTTGTTTCGCCTGGATCCGGGCAAAGGGCAGAGCCTGCGGTTGTTCCACACGGGTGAAGCGATGCCCCGGGACCGCGAAAGCCTGTTCTGGCTGAATGTGCTCGATGTGCCGCCCAAGGGCGCGGGCAATGTGCTTCAGGTTGCCCTGCGTACCCGGATCAAGTTGTTCTATCGCCCCATCGCGTTGTCCGGCAAGGCCGCGCAGGCACATGAAGCGCTACGCTGGCATGCCTGGCGGGATGGATCGGGCTGGAAGCTGCAGGCGGACAATCCCGGCCCGTATTTCGTCAACCTGGCTCGCCTGGACGTTCTCCATAAGGGCCAGCGGCTGGAGGCCGAGCCAGGCCACATTGCGCCTTTTGCGAGCGCGTCCTTCAGCGTCTCGGGCCTGGACAGTGGCGATGACATCGAGTTGCGTTACGCATTCATCGACGATTACGGCGCGGTGCATGAACGGCCAGATGCCGTGACTGTGGCCCGGGCAGACTGAGGCAGATCATGAACCGTGAGGTGTTCATCGATTGTGTGCGTGGGTGCTTGCTCGCCGGTATTGGCCTAGGGCAGGCCTCTGGTGTCGAGTTCGACGCCGGGTTGCTCAGGCAAGGTTCGTCATCCGACCTGAGCCGTTTCGAGCGCGAGGCCGTTGTCCCCGAAGGGGCGTTCACCCTGGATATCGTGCTCAACCAGCAGTGGAAAGGGCGGCTGCCTGTCACCTTGAAAAAACAGACGCCAGATGGCCAGGCAATGCCTTGCTACAGCAAGGCGCTGCTGCAGCGCCTGGATCTGGACCTGACACCACTGGCTAGTGAGACCCGCCAGGGCCTTGATGGTGAAGGCGCATGCCTGGGGTTGTCAGACTTGCAGCTGCCGGCCAGCGAAACCCTGGATTTTGGTGCATTGCGGTTGGATATGCAGGTAGCCCAACAGGCTCTGCATCGTCAACCGGGCGGATACCTTCCTGCGGACCAATGGGACAGCGGAGTGAGCGCAGGCTTCATCGACTATCGCCTCAACCTCTACCAGCAACAGGCCCAGCGGGGCGCACGTACCCGTCAAGGCTACCTGGGCCTGCGCATGGGGTTGAACACCGGTGACTGGTACTGGCGCCACGAGGGGCATTGGCAAGGGAGTGATGCAGTCGCTTCGCGCTATCAGGCGGGGGGCTTGTCGGTGAGGCGGGACATCCCCATCTGGTCGGCCCAACTGACTCTCGGCGATGGCCATGGCAACGGTGAGGTCTTCGATGGCAGCGCAATGCGTGGTGTGCTGCTGAGCAGTGACGAACGGATGTTCCCTGAAACCCAGCGAGGCTTCTCGCCGGTGGTCAGGGGTGTGGCCAACAGTACGGCGTTGCTGAGCATTCGCCAGCGTGGCGTGCTGGTGCACGAGTCGACGGTTGCCCCTGGACCCTTCGAAATCGATGACCTCTACGCCAGCAGCTTGCATGACGACCTTGAGGTGACCCTGCGCGAAGCCGATGGTGCCGTGCGGACACTCTTCGTGCCAAGCCAGGCCGCGCCACTGGCCTTGCGCCCTGGGGCCATGCGGTTCGAAGTGGGTGCCGGCGCCTGGCGTGATGATTTGGGGCAGGCAGGCCCTGGCTTCGTACAGGGCAGTTGGCAGCAAGGGCTGGACAATCGTCTGAGCCTGCATGGAGGCGCCTGGCTGGCCGACAATTACCTGGCCAGCGCCATGGGCGTTGCCATCAACAGTGGCGTTGGCGCCTTTGGTCTGACCGGTTACCGCAGCCGCACCTCCCCAGGGCAGGGGCAGGAGGTGACCGGGGGGGCCTGGCGGGCGAGCTGGCGGTACCGGCTCGACGCTTGGGGATCCGACCTTGGCGCGAGCTTGACGCAAAGCGCGGGGTATTACCGTTTCGATGATTTCGTCCGGGCGACCCTGGGCCATCCCGTTGTTGCGCCGCGCTGGCGTGCCGGGCTGAGTTTCAACCAGCACCTTGGGGAGCGGGGTGGCCGCCTGGAATTGAGGGCTGGCAGGGGCCAGGGTGCGGATAGCCACAGCAGCTACAGCCTTGGCTACAGCAACCATCTGGAACGCTTTACCTATGGATTGAGGTTCGACCGTGAGCTGCGTGCTTCCGGCCAGGTACTCGATACGTTCACCCTCACGGCCAGTCTGCCGCTGGGCGAGCGGCGCCGCGCCTCGCTGAGCACGGGGACGACCTTGGGACCGAAGGGGCAGAGCCGGTCCAACCTGCGCTGGAGTGGTACGGGCGGGGAGCGGGGGCAGTGGGGGTATGGGCTGGCTGCTGTGCGCCAGTCGGGTGAGCGCGGCAATGCGGGCTTCGATGCCAACCTGCTGCATCGAAGCGCCTCCGGTGAGCTCCGCGGCTCATTGGCCAGCCACTCTATCCACCGGCAGACCACTCTCGGAGCGCAAGGGGCCCTGGTTGCCCATCCCGGTGGAGTGACCCTGGCGCCACCCCTGGGTGAGAGCTTCGCCATTGTTCATGCCCCGCACGCCCAGGCTGCGCAACTGCGCCAACACCCCCAGATTCGCCTCGACGGACGCGGCTACGCGGTAGTCCCTGCGTTGTTGCCTTACGGGCTTAACGCCGTGGAGCTCGACCCCAAGGGGATGTCCAGGGATGTGGAACTGCAGCTTACCAGCCAGTCAGTGGTGCCTCGGGCGGGGGCCGCGACCTGGCTGCATTATCCGACCCGCAGCGGACATTCACTGATGTTCAGGGCATTGCAGGGTGACGGGCAGGCATTGCCCTTCGGTGCGCTGGTGATGGATGAGCAGGGGAGCGAGCGAGGCATGGTCGGCCAAGGTAGCCGACTGCATGTGCGTGGCGATGCGCAGCGAGGCCGGCTGAAGGTGATGTGGGGAGAGGCGGGCGACCAGCATTGCTGGCTGGACTATGGCACCGGGCCAGAGGGGCGGCCTCAGGCATCAGTGTGCGCAGCGGGTGATGCATCCTAGGAATGAAAGAATCTATCGAACATGACGGCTTATAGCCAAAACCAATCGCGAGCATGAGGTTTGCCAATGAGCCTTTATCGAGGCCCGCGGTTAGGATTCTCTCCGTCAACTGATTTCAACCCCATGAAGGAGCGTCTCTCATGCCTATCATCAACAGCCAGGTCAAACCGTTCAACGCGACTGCCTACCACAAGGGCGAATTCGTCCAGGTCAGCGAAGCCGACCTCAAGGGCAAGTGGTCTGTCGTGTTCTTCTACCCAGCTGACTTCACTTTCGTTTGCCCAACCGAGCTGGGGGACCTTGCTGACAACTACGCCGAGTTCCAGAAGCTGGGCGTGGAAATCTACGGTGTGTCCACCGACACCCACTTCACCCACAAAGCCTGGCACGACACCTCGGAAACCATCGGCAAGATCCAGTACCCGCTGATCGGTGACCCGACCCACGTCATCGCCCGCAACTTCGACGTGCTGATCGAAGAAGCCGGCCTGGCCGATCGCGGTACCTTCGTGATCAACCCGCAAGGCCAGATCAAGATCGTCGAAATCAACGACGGTGGTGTAGGCCGTGATGCCAGCGAACTGCTGCGCAAGGTCAAGGCTGCCCAGTACGTTGCCGCTCACCCAGGCGAAGTCTGCCCGGCCAAGTGGAAAGAAGGCGAAGCCACTCTCGCCCCGTCGTTGGACCTGGTCGGCAAGATCTAAGGTCATGCGTCAACCGCGGGCGGTGAGCAGCCGCCAAAGCTGAAGTACTCACCGCCCCGTCAAACGCCCGGGCGACCTCGCCTGGGCGTTTTTGTATCCGAGTTTTGAAAAAGGAATCGCCCGTATGTTGGACGCCACGCTTAAATCGCAACTGAAAACCTACCTGGAGCGGGTCACCCAGCCGATCGAGATCGTTGCTTCCCTCGACGACGGCGCGAAGTCCCGCGAATTGCACGGCCTGCTGGTGGAAATCGCCGGCCTGTCGAATCTTATTACCCTGCGCGAGGACGGTTCTGACGCCCGTCGTCCGTCGTTCTCGCTCAATCGCCCGGGGGCCGACATCAGCCTGCGTTTCGCCGGCATCCCCATGGGCCACGAATTCACCTCCCTGGTGCTCGCGCTGCTGCAAGTCGGTGGCCACCCGTCCAAGGCCAGCGCCGAGGTGATCGCGCAGATCCAGGCCCTGGAGGGCGAGTTCACCTTCGAAACCTACTTCTCGCTGTCGTGCCAGAACTGCCCGGACGTGGTTCAGGCGTTGAACCTGATGGCGGTACTCAACCCCAACGTGCGCCATGTGGCCATCGATGGTGCGCTGTTCCAGGATGAAGTCGAGTCGCGCAAGGTCATGGCGGTGCCGAGCATCTACTTGAACGGTGAGGTCTTCGGCCAGGGCCGCATGGGCCTGGAGGAGATCCTCGGCAAGATCGACACCAACGCCGGTGCCCGCGAGGCCGAGAAGATCAACGCCAAGGATGCCTTCGACGTGCTGGTGGTCGGCGGTGGCCCTGCCGGCGCGTCGGCCGCGATCTACGCCGCGCGCAAAGGCATCCGCACAGGCGTCGCTGCCGAGCGTTTCGGTGGACAGGTGCTCGATACCCTGGCGATCGAGAACTTCATCTCGGTGCAGGAGACCGAAGGGCCGAAACTGGCCCGGGCACTGGAAGAACACGTCAAGCAGTACGACGTGGACATCATGAACCTGCAACGCGGCGAAGCGTTGATTCCGGGCGTCGATGGTGGACTGCACGAAGTGCGTCTGGCCGGTGGTGCCTCGCTCAAGGCCAAGACCGTGATCCTCGCCACCGGTGCCCGCTGGCGCGAAATGAACGTGCCGGGTGAGCAGGCGTACCGCGCCCGTGGCGTGGCCTATTGCCCGCACTGCGACGGCCCGCTGTTCAAGGGCAAGCGTGTGGCGGTGATCGGCGGTGGCAACTCCGGCGTGGAAGCGGCCATCGACCTGGCCGGTATCGTCGCCCAGGTGACCTTGATCGAGTTCGACAGCCAACTGCGTGCCGACGCCGTGCTGCAACGCAAGCTGCACAGCCTGCCGAACGTCAAGGTCATCACCAGCGCCCTAACCACCGAAGTGCTGGGCAATGGCGAGAAGGTCACTGGCCTGCGCTACAAGGATCGCAACAGCGATGAGCTGCACGACCTGGCACTCGAAGGCATCTTCGTGCAGATCGGCCTGCTGCCGAACACCGACTGGCTCAAGGGCACGGTCGAGCTGTCGCCGCGTGGCGAGATCATCGTCGACGCCAGGGGCCAGACCAACATCCCGGGTGTGTTCGCGGCCGGAGACGTGACCACGGTGCCGTACAAGCAGATCGTCATCGCCGTGGGCGAGGGGGCCAAGGCTTCGCTGGCAGCCTTCGATCACCTGATCCGCATCTCGGCGCCAGCGTAAGCCTGTACCGGCCTCATCGCGGGTAAACCCGCTTCCACAGGTACCCTACTGTTCTCTGGTTCAGTGCCGTACTTGTGGGGGCGGGTTTACCCGCGAATGCATCTGCGCTGTCAAAGCCAAACCTGAAGGTGTCTATGATTCATTGCAGATACCTCAGGAACCACACTCATGACCCTGATCAGCCGCGAACCCTGGTGGCTAGTGCCGCCCAAGCCTGGGCAGAAGGAGCAAGACCTGCACTGGGGCTACCTGGAGATCTACGCCAACGGCCGTACCGTCTTCGTCGACCAGCGCCCCAGTGACAAGGAACTGGCCGAGCGCAAGAGCTGCCGGAACTTCCCCGACCTTGAGCAACCTTGATTCAACCTTCCAGTGCGGCCAGGCGTGCCTCCAGTGCAGCGACCCGTGCCTCCAGGGCCTCGATCCGCTCGTCCGACACGCTGGCGCCGCCGCTGCGCTCACCACCGCCTTGCTGGCGTGCCGCGAGGATCGCCTCGATCTCCTCCGGGTCGCCAAGCGCATGGGTGTAGCGGTCTTCGCGCTGGCCTGCCTGGCGTGGCAGGTGCAGAGCCAGGCCGCGTGAGATCAGGCGCTCGAGCTGGTGCTGGATCTGGTCGACATCCTCGAAGTCATGGAGGCGATTGCTGCGGGTCAACAGCTCGTTGAGCGTCTGCGGCCCACGCAGGAACATCAGCCCCATCAGCACCAGCTGTGCCGGTACCAACTCCAGGGCCTTGTCCACCCGCTGCTCCCAGCGATCGGCGCGGCTGCCCATCTGCAGGCGGGTCATCTCCTGCCCTTCCAGGGCGCGCAGGGCTTGGCCGACCTGGCCGGGGGAAAGGTTCATCACCGGTTCCCGGCTGGTCTTCTGGTTACAGGCCAGCACCAGGGCATTGAGGGTCAGCGGGTAGGTTTCCGGGCTGGTGGCTTGCTTCTCGATCAGCGAGCCGAGCACGCGGATCTCGATGCTGTTGAAACGGCCTTCGCCTGCGGTTTCGTGTTCTGACATGGCCCTGTCTCATTGCGAGGAAAGGCCACTAGCCTAGGTAACTCGGCTGGCTTAATCAATCAGGGGCTCATCGTGGGCAAGCCCGCGCCTACAGGTTCGAGGGTGTGCAGGCGCGGGCTTGACGGGCGACGAGGCTTCAGGCGCTACGGCGCTCCTGGCCCAGGCAAGCTGCCGCGGTGAACAGCACATCGGTCGAGGAGTTGAGCGCGGTCTCGGCCGAGTCTTGCAGCACACCGATGATGAAGCCTACCGCCACCACCTGCATGGCGATCTCGCTGGGGATCCCGAACAGGCTGCACGCCAGCGGAATCAGCAGCAGCGAGCCACCGGCCACACCCGAAGCGCCACAGGCGCAGACGGCTGCCACCACGCTGAGCAGCACGGCGGTCGGCAGGTCCACCGGGATGCCCAGCGTATGCACGGCGGCCAGGGTCAGCACGGTGATGGTGATCGCGGCGCCAGCCATATTGATGGTCGCGCCCAGCGGGATCGATACCGAGTAGGTGTCCTCATGCAGGCCAAGCTTCTCCGAGAGTGCCAGGTTGACTGGGATGTTGGCTGCCGAGCTGCGGGTGAAGAACGCAGTGATGCCGCTTTCGCGCAGGCACATGAACACCAGCGGGTAGGGATTGCGGCGAATCTTCCAGAGCACGATCAGCGGGTTGACCACCAGTGCCACGAACAGCATGCAACCGATCAGCACGGCCAGGAGGTGCAGGTAGCCGAGCAGGGCGTCCAGGCCGGACTGGGCCAGGGTCGAGGCGACCAGGCCGAAGATCCCCAGGGGGGCGAAGCGGATGACCACACGCACGATCAGCGTGACGCCGTTGGACAGGTCCTCGACCACGGTGCGGGTCGTTTCGCCGGCATGGCGGATGGCCACCCCCAGGCCGATGGCCCAGGTCAGGATGCCGATGAAGTTGGCGTTGAGCAGGGCGTTGACCGGGTTGTCCACGGCGCTCAGCAGCAGGCCTTGCAGGACTTCGGCAATGCCGCCGGGGGCGGTGAGCGAGGCATCGCCGGTGCTGAGCACCAGGCTGGACGGGAAGGCCATGCTGGCGACCACGGCGACCACGGCTGCGGCAAAGGTGCCCAGCAGGTACAGCCAGAGGATCGGACGGATGTGGGTTTCCTGGCCGTGACGGTGGTTGGCGATCGAGGCCATGACCAGGATGAACACCAGCACCGGCGCCACGGCTTTCAGCGCACTGACGAACACTTTGCCGAGGAAGGCGAGGTCGCGGGCGACGGCTGGGGCGAGCAGGGCCAGGGCGATGCCGGCCACCAAGCCGATGCAGATCTGCGTCACCAGGCCGGTGCGGTTGATGAGACGAAGGACAGGGGTCATGTGCAGCGCAATCTCGTTTTTGTAAAACCGCCAACTTTAACACAGAGATTTGCAGGCCTGTTCTGGCTCAGACGTTTGGGGCGTTTTGCGTCCTGTCGCATGGTCGTGGTCACCAATGGAACAATTCCCGCCGTGCCCCTTCGGTAATGGCCACGATGCCAGGGTGGGTCACCTTGCGCTCCACCGAGATGGCATAGAACGACTCGTTCACCGCCTCGGTCTGCCCTATCAGCTCGACGCCATACTGGCGACACACTTCTTCGGCGATCACGCTGGGCGCCACGAAGATCCCGCTGCCGGACTGCCCGAAGGCCTGCATCAGGGCGCTGTCGTCGAATTCGCCGATGATCCGTGGCTGCACCTGCTGCTCGGCCAGCCAGCGCAGCAGCCGGCTGCTAACCACGGTTTCCTGGCCCGGAACCAGCAGTGGTGCGCCGTCCAGGCAGGCGGGGAAGGGCTGGTCGTGCTGACGTGCCAGGGCAGGGGTGGCGAAGAAGCTCAGGCCACATTCGCCCAGCTTCTGGCTGTAGCCCTTGATGTCCAGGTGGCTGGGCATCGGGCTATCGGAAATCACCAGATCCAGACGCTGGATGGCAAGGTCGGCCAGCAGGCGTTCGAGTTTGTCTTCGCGGCAATTGATGCGCAGCACGCTGTCCAGTTCCATGGTGGGGGCCAGCAGGCGATAGACGATGGATTTGGGCACGACATCGGCGACACCCACGCGAAACAGGATCTGCTCCTGGGGGCCGGCGCGCAGCAGCGCCTCCAGCTCGCTGCCGATCTGGAACATCTGTTCGGCGTAGCCCAGAGCCTGGCGGCCGGTCTCGGTCAGCTCCAGCTGTCGGCCGACACGCTGGAACAGCTCCAGACCGTAGGTTTGTTCAAGCAGGCTGATCTGCCCGCTGATGGTCTGGGGGGTCAGGTTCAATTGCTCGCTGGCGCGGGCAATGCTGCCGGACTTGGCCACCACCCAGAAGTAGTGAAGCTGGCGATAGTTGAGCATCCGGCATTCTTCCGATTCGATAAAACCGAAGTATAACTGGTGAAAATACGAATTTTCCTGATGTGTTGCGCTCTCTAGAATCCCCACCCATCAGGCGTTGCACGCGCCGCCGAATTTCGAAAAGCGAGGACCCCATGTTGCAACTCAAATCCATCGGCACCCCCTTGGTGCTGGCCTTGGCCCTGTTCAGCCTGGCCGGCTGCGACCAGGCCGAGAAATCCGCCCAGCAGATGCTCGACCAAGCTGCCGAGTCGGCCAAGCAGGCGATCGACAAGACCAACGAAGCTGCCCAGCAGGCCTTGAGCGAGGCCATCGGCTCGCAGGGCGAAAAGCCCAAGGCCGCCGAGGCTGAAGACAAAAGCGACACCCAGGACATCTGACCAGGACCCGATGCAGGACTAAATCATGGAATATCTGCTGGAACTCGCCGCAAGCCCCGCTGCCTGGGTTGCCCTGGCCACCTTGGTGGCCATGGAGATCGTGCTGGGCATCGACAACCTGATCTTCATCTCTATTCTCACCAACAAGCTGCCGGAAGCCTACCGCTCAAAGGCGCGGCGTATCGGCATCAGCATGGCCTTGGTCATGCGCCTGGCGTTGCTCTCGACCGTGGCCTGGATCGTCCAGTTGACGGAGCCGGTGATCGATGTGTTCGGTCATAGCTTCTCGTGGAAGGACATGATCCTCATCGCAGGTGGCCTGTTCCTGCTGTGGAAGGCAACCAAGGAGATCCACGAAAACGTCGACCCCCATGGCGCCAAGGAAGAAGCCAAGGTCGGCTCCACGGTGACCCTGGGCTTTGCCGCCGCGATCAGCCAGATCCTGATGCTCGACATCGTCTTCTCGATCGACAGCATCATCACCGCAGTGGGCATGACCGAGCACCTGCCGATCATGATCATCGCCGTGATCAGTGCCGTGGTGGTGATGCTGGTGGCTGCCGACCCGCTGGCCAGGTTCATCAACGACAACCCGACCATCGTGATGCTGGCGCTGGGCTTCCTGATCATGATCGGCATGACCCTGATCGCCGAAGGCTTCGGTGCCCACGTGCCGAAAGGTTACGTATATGCCGCGATGGCCTTCTCGACGGTGATCGAGGTGCTCAACATCATGGCGCGCCGCGCACGGCTCAAGCGTGAGGCCGCCGAGGGCTGACCACCGGGTAACGGGGGGCTGGATGCCCCCTTCGAAACACCAGGCCGCTCTCACAGGCCCGCCGCTGTTCTTGGATGCGGAGGGTTTCGTGAGAGCGGCCTTGTATTTGATAGGGGCTGCGTTGCAGACCCTGGGTTATCCGGTCAATGCGCCCCCGCATGCCGACGGGCGCGATGCGTCGGTTGTGGCTTGGGCAAGGATTGTGGTGGCAGGTGGTGGTGGGCATGACGGCGCACGATGCGCAATACACCCCACAGCATGGCGACCGCGACGCTCAGCCACATTCCCACCAGCATCAGAATTGCCATCGTCAGGCTCATGTGTGCCTCCTTCTCTCGGGCGGGCGCCGGGCCTGCCTTCCAGACACTGCTTTAGTCTAGCTCGCCGGCCAGAGCGTTCCATTGACCAAAGGTCTATTCCCTTGGGCCGTTTTGTTCCAAGCAGGTGCCGGGCTATACCCAGGCACGCGCCCGGCCTATGATCGGAGCCCAGGGCCGGGCGCTGCCTGCCTGGCGACGGAACAAGCGAGTGCCCATGTTGCAAAAAAACTTCACGTCATCGCGCCGCCTGCTGGCTGCGTGCCTGGTCGCCGCCAGCCTGGGCGGTTGTGCCGGCGGTCCATCGCCTGTCGCCAAGGGCATGGCACAGCGGGTCGAGATCAGCAGCGTGCCGTTCTATCGCGGCAAGGCCAACCACAGCGGGGCCATGGCGCTCGCAGCAGTGCTTTCGCAGCAGGGTGTGGTCATCACCCCTGGTCTTCTGGAAAAACCCCTGAACCTGCCACAGGGCGCCGATGCGCTGGATACCGGCATCCCCAAGGTGGCCCGTGAGTACGGCATGGTGGTTTACCCGCTGGACAAACGACTGGACGCTTTGCTCACGCAAGTGGCGGCTGGCAATCCGGTGCTGTTGCGTTACGAAGAAGGCTCGGCCTGGTGGAGTGAGCCGCGCTATGCGGTGCTGATCGGCTACGACAGCTACAAGAAGCGGGTGCTGCTGCGCTCGGGGATGCAGCGTCGCCTGCTGATGGCGTTCGATGACTTCGAGGCGGCATGGGCAAAGGCGGGGAGCTGGGCGGTGCTGGTGCAGCCACCCAAGCAACTGCCGGCACAGGTTGATCGCCAGCGCTGGTTGCAGGCCGCCGACGAACTGGCCCGGGCGGGTCAGGAAATCGCGGCTAAACAGGCGGTGCGCAGCTTGGGGCAGTAATGCAATCGCGGGACAGCCCGCCTCTACAGGGATTGCGTAATCCCCATGGAGGCGGGCTTGTCCCGCGATAGGGCCTGTACAGGCGGCAACAGCCTCGCCGTCCCGTCCGTCTTAGATCCCCAGACGGTCGCGCAGGCTGTAGTACCAGGCGCCCAGGGCACTGAACGGCACGCGCAGCAGTTGGCCACCCGGGAACGGGTAGTGCGGCAGGCCCGCGAAGGCGTCGAAGCGCTCGGCCTGGCCACGCAGGGCTTCGGCCAGTACCTTGCCCGCCAGGTGGGTATAGGTCACGCCGTGACCGGAGCAGCCCTGGGAGTAGTAGATGTTGTCGCCGATACGACCTACCTGTGGCAAGCGCGACAGGGTCAGCAGGAAGTTGCCGGTCCAGGCGTAGTCGATCTTCACGTCCTTGAGCTGCGGGAAGGCCTTGAGCATCTTCGGACGGATGATCGCCTCGATGTTTGCCGGGTCGCGAGCACCGTAGACGACGCCGCCACCGAAGATCAGGCGCTTGTCACTGGTCAGGCGGTAGTAGTCGAGCAGGTAGTTGCAGTCTTCGACGCAGTAGTCCTGCGGCAGCAGGGTACGGGCCAGTTCATCGCTCAGCGGTTCGGTGGTGATCACCTGGGTGCCGCATGGCATGGACTTGGAGGCCAGTTCCGGCACCAGGTTGCCCAGGTAAGCGTTGCCGGCGACGATGATGAACTTGGCGCGCACCTTGCCCTGCGGAGTGTGCACGACCGGGTTGGCACCGCGCTCGATGCGCACGGCCGGAGTTTGTTCATAGATCACGCCGCCCAGCGACTCGACCGCGGCGGCTTCGCCCAGGGCCAGGTTCAGCGGGTGGATGTGACCACCGCTCATGTCCAGCATGCCGCCGACATAGTTGTCGCAGGCGACCACTTCACGGATGCGCTTCTGGTCCATCAGCTCCAGCTGGGTGTGGCCGAAACGTTCCCACAGGCGCTTCTGGGATTCCAGGTGGCCCATCTGCTTGGCGCTCAGCGCGGCGAATACACCGCCGTCCTTCAGATCGCACTGGATGTTGTACTTGGCAACGCGCTCACGGATGATGCGACCGCCTTCGAAGGCCATGTGGCCCAGCAGTTGTGCCTGCTTGGGGCCAACGGTGCGCTCGATGACGTCGATGTCGCGGCTATAGCTGTTGACGATCTGGCCACCGTTGCGGCCCGATGCGCCGAAGCCGACCTTGGCGGCCTCGACGATGCTCACCTTGAAGCCGTTTTCCAGCAGGAACAGCGCGCTGGACAGGCCGGTGTAGCCGGCGCCGATGATGCAGATGTCAGTCTCCACCTCACCCTGCAGCGCCGGACGTGGCGGCACCGGATTGGCCGAGGCGGCGTAGTAGGACTGGGGGTAGGGGGTATTGGCCATGTTCGGGGAACCTCGTGTTTTATATTTTTAACGAATGTACCGATGCTATCAATAATAATAAACACCCGCTAGTCGTCCGTTGAAAATCCTTTACTCGACCTTCCTGCCCGTTCTGGGTAAATATTTTTAAGATTCAGTGGGTTAGCACGAAAAAACAGTTGACACCGGTTTCGGAGCGCGTAGAATGCGCCCTCATCGACAGGCACATAGCTCAGTTGGTTAGAGCACCACCTTGACATGGTGGGGGTCGTTGGTTCGAGTCCAATTGTGCCTACCAAACGAAAGCCCCGGGTTTCCGGGCACGAGAAGGGCGATCCGGAAGGGTCGCCCTTTTTGCTTTTGCAAAAATTCTGCAAAACCTCACACCTAGAGGTTGATCACTCCGACTGTTCGGCAAGGCAGATCCGCACCACTGTGCGAACGACGATTCAAGCGTAACCGTGGCCGAATTTGGGAATCGTCTTACGCCCAAAGGAGAGGTGTTAAATCGACGTCCCCAAAATGCCTGCATAACATCACGCCTCAATTTTCATGACACAGGGACGCGTCAATGAGGTGCGGTCAGCTCACTACACAAGGGTTCGGCTTGTGTATCTTTTTCGGCAGTCTTGCTGGCACCGTCTGGGCCTCGCCAGGCGACCAGGAGCTGATCCGCGAGCGGCAGAGCCGCCTGCTGGAAGAGCAGCAGCGCCGTCTCGAGGACCTGCGCTCCTTGCCAGGCAAGGCTGCGCCCTCGGCCCAGCCCCAGCGGCCAGAGGACGTCCGCTGTTTTGATATCCGCACCCTCGAGCTCCAGGGCGCCGACAGCCTGTCGACCAGTGACCGTCAGACGGTGTTCTCACCTTTCATTGGCCAATGCCTGGGCGTATCCCAGCTCAACGCTTTGCTCAAAGCCATCACCGACCTGTACCTGGCACGCGGCTTGGTCACCAGTCGCGCCTACCTGCCACAGCAGGACCTGTCTTCCGGCCATTTGCAGGTGGTCGTCGTGGAAGGGCGTCTGGAAGGCTTTCATCCGGATGAAGGCAGTGGCTTGTCCGGGCGTGAGCTGGCCATGGCTTTTCCGGGTTCCGCAGGCCAACTGCTCAACCTGCGCGAGATCGAGCAGATGGTGGACCAGCTCAACCGGTTGCCGTCGAACCAGGCGCAGATGGAGCTGACGCCAGGTGACGCGGTTGGCGGCAGTCGGGTCCTGGTGCGCAACACACAGCAAAAGCCCTGGCGCGCCTCGTTGTCGCGCAATAACGAAGGCCAGCGCAGCACGGGCGAGCAGCAGGTCAATGTGGGCTTGGAATGGGACAGTCCTCTGGGCCTGGCCGATCAGCTGGTGTTGCGTGGTGGCCACGACGTGGTCAGTGATCACACCCAGGGTTCGAGCAACAGCGTGTTGTATTACAACCTGCCGTGGGGCTGGTGGAACTTCAGCTACAGCTACAGCGGGACCGAGTACCGCTCGCAAGCGCGGGCCAACGGCTTTGCCTTCAAGCAGACCGGTGACAGCCAGAACCACCAGTTGCTCGCCGAGCGCGTGGTGCATCGCGATGCGCTCAGCAAGACCTCGCTCAACGCCGGCCTCCTGCACTTGCGCACCAACAATTACATCGAAGACAGGCACCTGGATGGCAGCAGCAACCGCCTCAGCGAAGCGCAGTTCGGTATCAACCACGGCCGTCGCCTGGGCAGGGCTTTCGTCAACCTCGACCTCGGTGTACAGGATGGCCTCGGCGCCTTCGATGCCCAGGACGATGATCATCCGCGCCCTGGAAAGCCAGTGGCGCGCTATCGCAAATACAGCGCGACGCTCAGCTTCGTCCAGGGCTTTGAGGTGTTTGGCGAGCGCCTGAGCTTCAGCAGCCTGGCCAATGGTCAGCGCAGCGAGGACGTGCTGTTCAGCCCACAGCGCATCAGCCTCGGTGGCTTGGCTTCGGTCCGTGGGCTCAAGGACCAGTCGCTGTCCGGCGACAGCGGTGGCTACTGGCGTAACGATCTGCGCTGGAGCCGCCCCGTCACCTGGCCGGCCTTGCAACCAATCGTTGCCGAGTACGGCCTGGGCCTGGGGTATGACGTGGGCGTGATCCGCAACGACCGTTACAACGGCGACCATCACGGTCGTGCCAGCAGCCACTCACTGGAGCTGTTCGCCCGGGGAGACCACATCGCCGCCAGCGTGACCTTCGCCCGCAGCCTGGAGCGGCCCGATGTGCTGCCCGACAAGGAACACCCGGTGTATTTGCGCCTGGACCTTTTCATCTGACACCTGATTCTCGAGAGCCCACATGGACGTCCGTCTCTTCGCCTTCCTGGCCGGCCCACGCTCGGCCAGCCTCCTGCCCCGTGAGCGCTTCTGCGGCCTGCCCAAGCGTGGCCTGGCCTTCCTGCTGGCCAATGCCCTGTTCTGGCAGCCGTTGTGGGCCCAGGCCGCCGACGGCATCGTCGTCAGTGCACCGGGGACGAGCCTTGACCGGGCGGGCAACGGCGTGCCGATCGTCAACATCGCCGCGCCCAACGGCAGTGGGCTTTCGCATAACCGGTTCAGTGACTACAACGTCGGTCAGCAAGGCGTCATTCTCAACAACGCCACCGCACGGACCCAGGCGACTCAGCTGGGTGGAATCGTCCTGGGCAACCCGAATCTGAAAGGGGCCGCCGCCACGACGATCCTCAACGAAGTCAATGGCGCCAACCCCAGCCAGCTACGTGGCTACACCGAGGTTGCAGGGCAGCGGGCGCACGTCATCGTTGCCAACCCTCACGGGATCACCTGCGATGGGTGTGGTTTCATCAATACCCCGCGAGCGACCCTCACCACCGGTCGACCGGTGATCGAAAACGGCCAGCTGAGGCGTTATCAGGTCGATCAAGGCCAGGTCGCCATCGAGGGGGCAGGGCTCAACGCCAGCAATGTCGACAGCTTCGAAGTCATTACCCGTAGCGCGAAGATCAACGCGCAAATACAGGCCCGTGACCTGACCATCATTGCCGGGCGCAATGATGTCGATGCCCGTACCCTGGCCGCCACGGCCCGCGCCGAGAATGGCAGTGCCAAGCCACAACTGGCCATCGACTCTTCGGCGTTGGGCGGGATGTACGCCGGGTCGATCAAGTTGGTCGGTACAGAGGCCGGTGTCGGTGTAAAGCTCGACGGCAAGCTGATCGCCAGCGCCGGTGATATCCAGCTGGATGCCAACGGCCAGTTGCGCATGGCGCAGGTCAGTGCTGCGGGCGATCTGCGCGCCAAGGCCCAGCAGATCACCCTCGATGGCCCTGCCTATGCAACCGGCACCGCTGAGCTCAATGCCAGCGGCCAACTGAACAACCACCAGAGCCTGGCTGCCGGCAAGCGTATACAGCTCAGCGCCGCCCAGCTCGACAACAACGGTATCGTCGAGGCCGGGGTCAACGCGGACAACAGTCGCAATGCCCTGGGCGATGTGACGCTGACGGCGCAGAACATGCGCAACAGCGGCAGTGTGGCGGCTAGCCGCAATCTCCAGGTGGACGTCACCGATACCCTGGACAACCAGGGCGGTACGCTCAAGGGCAACAGTGTGCACCTGGCTGCCAGCGCGCTCGACAACCGTCGAGGGCGAATGATTGGTGACACACAGCTCGACCTGGTGGGGGCGCATCTGGATAACCGCGAGGGGCAGGTCGTTGCCGAGCGACTGACGGTCACGGGCGGCACACTGGATAACCGACTCGGCCTGTTTTCCGCTGAGCAAGCGATCACCTTCGATCTCGATACCCTCGACAACAGTGGCAAAGGCACGCTGGTCAGCAATGGCTCCTTCCAGGCGCGGGTAAAACAGCAGTTGGACAATCAGGCCGACGGTCTGCTCTCGGCCAAGGGCACGTTGAGTGTGCAGGCCGACAGCCTGAACAATCGTGGTGGCCTGGTGGTTGGCGATGCGGGCGTTACCCTCTCGGGCGCCAACCTGGACAACAGTGCCAATGGCATGCTGTCCAGCCGCAATGGTGCACTGAGCCTGACATTGAGTGGGGCGCTGGACAATCATGACCAAGGCGCATTGGTCAGCCAGGGCGACCTCATGCTGCGGGCCGAAAGCCTGAACAATGCCAATGGCACCCTCTCTACCCAAGCCAACCTGGGGTTGAACCTCGCCGGTGACCTCGACAATCGGAATGGAGGCCTGCTGAGTGCCCAGGGCACCCTGTCCGGCGGTGGCGGTGTGCTGGACAACCGCGGTGGGTGGATAAGCGCGAACGGCGTGAATCTGGACGCGGCCAGTCTCGACAACAGCGGCGGTAGCCTGGTCAGCGGAGACGGCTTGCACCTGGGCTTGCTGGGTGCCTTGCTCAACATCGGAAAAGGCAGCACGCTTGCCGGTGCAGGTCCGCTGGACCTTCAGGCCGCATCCATCGATAACCGGGGCGGGCAGTTGGTCGGCCAGAAGCTTCAGGTTGTCGCCGCAAGCCTCGACAACAGCGCCGGCGGCACCATCGCCAGCCAGGACGCACTCGAACTGACGCTCAGTGACGCGCTCATCAACCGTCAGGATGGCCTGATCTACAGCAAGGCCGGCGCGCTGGACATCACGACCACGGCCCTGGATAACGTCGCAGGTACGCTTAGAGGGCAGCTCGACACGACCCTGCGTGTCCAGGATGCCATCGACAACCAGGGCGGACACATCACCAGCCAGGCCGGTAACCTCGATCTGCACGGTGCTCGCCTGGACAACAGCCGCGGTGGCGTCCTCAGCGCAGCGGGCTGGTTGAAGCTCATTGCTGACGGGTTCAGCAACCGCTCCGGCACAACCCAGGCCCAGTCGCTCGAGGTGCAGGTCACGACCGTTCTCGACAACCGTGACGGCCATCTTTCAGCGACCCGTGGAGACAACCGGATCGTCGCGGATGAACTCGACAACCGAGGTGGCGGACTGTATGCGGGCGGGCTGCTCCATGTTCGCGGCCATCAACTCCTCAACCAGGGCGACAGCCTTGGCCAGGTCGGCACAATAGGGGCTGCCGACATCGACTTCAGCCTGCAGGGCACACTGAACAACCAGTACGGGTTGATCGAAAGCAGTGGCTCGCTGGCCGTACAGGCCACGAACGTCGATAACGGAGCAGGCTCCCTGCGCGCATTGGGCCAGGTGGGCGCCACCCGGCTCACGGTGTCGGAGCTTTTGAACAACGCGCGTGGGCGAATCGAGACGGCAGCAGAGGATCTCGACCTGCAGGTCGGCACCCTGCAGAACAGCGCCGGTACCGTGCTGCACGTCGGCAATGGCCATTTCGGTATCGACCTGGCCCAGGCGGGCCTGGCAGGAGGGACGTTTACCACCCATGGCGACCTGGGTTACCAAGGCGCCAGTTGGACCAACAATGCGATCATCCAGGCGCGTAACCTCACCCTGGATATCGGTCAACTCAACCAGGGCGCCAGTGGTCAGTTGTTGGCCGTGGAGCGCTTTACCGGCACCGGCACCAGTTGGAGCAACAGTGGGATGATTGCCAGCGATGGCAGCCTCGATCTCACCTTGAGCGGCCACTATGGTGCGAGCGGACGCCTGAGCAGTGTGGATAGCCTCACGCTGAGCACCGGCTCGATCAACCTGGGGCAGACCGCTAGCATCGCCGGCGGCGGCATATCGACGGTAAGCAGTGGCGGCACCCTTGAGAACAACGGTCGGCTGACGTCGTCCGGCGATCTGAAGGTCAGCGCCGGGGCGTTGAACAACCGCGGCACATTGGGCAGCGGCGGCGATCTGTACCTGAGCGCTGGTAACGTGCTCAACGAAAACGGCCTGATCTTTAGCGGCGGCGACATGCAGTTGCGCGCCCAGAATCTCACCAACCGCCATGGGGATATCTATAGCCTGGGCAACCTGCATGTTGCCGCCAATAACCAGCAAGGCTGGGCGAGCAGTCTCCAGAACATTTCGGGTAGCATCGAAAGCGCGGGCGCCATGACGCTGTTGGCGCAGGATTTCGACAATCGCCGGGATGACAACTTCCAGATCGGGCAGCAGGTCGTCGCGGGGCACATCAGGATGTTTGCTGATGATGTGTGCGACGGTAAGGGCTGCGAATTCCAGTTTTCGGCATGGGAACGCATCGAGGACGTCATCACTCGGGACTCGCCCCAGGGTTCCATCACCGCAGGTGGGGACTTTCAATTCCGCGGCGGTTCATTCGCCAACCTCTATAGCAGCATCGCGTCGGGCGGCAACATCGATATCCAGGCCGTCGATTTCCGTAATCAGGGGGCGGCTGGCGGCATTGAGCGACACCTGAGCGGTGGCTTCTATACGCGCACGGACGCGTACTATTGGACGTTCAGGTCCAACGCGGATCGTTACAACAGCTACAACGGCTATGCGCCCGGCAGGCTGACGCTTGATCAGGTCATGGTCTCCGGCGGCTACCCCAGCCAGAGCTTCCATCACCTCTCAAGCTCCGAAGTCCTGGTGTCCGGTACGCCGGTAGCCAATGCCGTGATCCAGGCAGCCGGCAATGTCACCATCAATGCCAGCGGGAAATTCGACAACAGTGTGGTGCGTCGCAATGCCGGCTCCAAGCCAATCACCCCACGTAATGTCAACTCGACCAGCGATCCTGTCAGCGGTCAATTCGCCGTCACTTCACAGTTACCCCCGGATCTGGTTCAGCGTCAGGTCAATCCGATTGGCTTGCCGAGTTTCAGCCTGCCTTATGGCGAAAATGGCTTGTTCCGTCTCAGCGGGCAGACTGGTGCGGGCCCAGATGGGCTGATCGCTGCCCAAGAGGGCGTCGACGCAGTGCCCGGCGCCGTGTTGAACGTGCCGCGTGTGCAGGGTGTGCCCAGCATCGTGACACCCAACCGCAGCCACAAGTACCTGGTCGAGACCAACCCTGAACTGACACAGCTGAAGAACTTCCTCGGTTCCGACTACCTGCTCGACCGGCTCGGTCATGACCCTGACAAAGCGCAGAAGCGCCTGGGTGATGGCCTCTATGAGCAGCGGCTGATTCAACAGGCCGTGGTGGCCCGTACCGGCCAGCGATACATCAACGGCATGAACAGCGATGAGGCACTGTTCAAGTATTTGATGGATAACGCCATCGCGTACAAGGACAGCCTCCGGCTGCAGGTGGGCATAGGCCTCACCGCTGAGCAAGTCGCCGCCCTGACCCACGACATCGTCTGGCTCGAAGAGGCCGTCGTCAACGGCGAGAAGGTCCTGGTGCCCGTGCTCTACCTGGCCCAGGCGGATGGCCGACTGGCGCCCAACGGCGCGTTGATCATGGGCAACGATATCGCCTTGATCAGCGGCAGCGACCTGACCAACCAAGGCACCTTGCGCGCCAGTGGCAACCTCTCCGCCACTGCAACCCACATCGACAATGGCGGCTTGATCGAGGTGAGCAAACGCCTGGACCTGCTTGCGATCGAGTCCATTCGTAATGCGGCCGGCGGCATCATCAACGGCGGTAACGTCACGATCACCGCAGTGAAGGGCGACGTCATCAATGAACGGACCATTACCGCGCTCGACAGAGGTAACGCCGCCAGTCGCATCCATGAGGAAATCGCCAACAACGCTGCCCGTATCGAATCGCGTGGCGAGCTTGGCATCACCGCAGGCCGGGACCTGGTCAGTACGGGCAGCGTGATCCAGGCGGCCGGCAACGCCCAGTTGCAGGCCGGACAGGACCTTCGCATCGAGTCTGCGCAAGCGGTCGACAGTGCCGACTTCAAGAGCCGCCGGATGAGCGGCAACATCACCAGCGTCACCCAGCATGGCAGCGACGTGCAGGTTGGCGGTGACCTGCAAATGACCGCCGGGCGCGACCTCAACGTCGTGGCCAGCCACGTCGAGGCAACCGGGGACCTGGCCTTGAACGCCGGTCGTGACGTGCTGATCAGCTCCGCTGCGAACGAATCGCACAACAACACCGACTACAAGGGCGGCGGCAAGGAAATCCTGCGCCAGGACGACAAGGTCCACCAGCAGGCCGCCGAGCTGAAAGCGGGCGGCGACGTGGTGGTCAATGCAGGCAAGAACATCACCCTCGTCAGCAGCAAGATCGGCGCGGGTGACGAAGCCTACCTGGTGGCCGGCGACAAGATCGAACTGCTCGCCGCCAACGACAGCGAGTACTCGCTGTACGACATGAAGAAAAAGGGTCACTGGGGCCAGAGCAAGACCCAGCGAGACGAGGTCACCGACATCAAGGTGGTGGGCAGCGAGATCCGCGCGGGCTCGGGCATCACCCTGCTCAGTGGCGGCGACCAGAAATACCAGGGCGCCAAACTCGACAGTGGTAACGACCTCGCCATCATCAGCGGTGGCAGCGTCACCTTCGAGGCGGTGAAGGACCTGCACCAGGAGAGCCACGAGAAGAGCAAGGGCAACCTGGCCTGGCAATCGGCCAAAGGCAAGGGCCAGACCGATGAGACGCTACGCCAGACCCAACTGACGGCCCAAGGCAACGTCGCGATCAAAGCCGTGGAAGGGCTGAAGATCGATATCAAGCACATCGACCAGAAGAGTGTGAGCCAGGCTATCGACGCGATGGTCAAGGCCGACCTGAACCTAGCCTGGCTGAAGGAAGCGGAACAGCGCGGGGATGTGGATTGGCGGCAAGTGCAGGAAATCCATGACAGCTGGAAGTACAGCAGTTCGGGATTGGGGGCAGCACCATCGCTTGTCATTTCCATTGTAGCTTCTGCCTATCTTGGTCCTTTGTATGGTGCGATGGCGAGTAACCTTGCTATCGGCACGATTAATAATGGTGGCGACCTGGGGCGCGGTCTTAAGTTTGCTTTCAATAAAGAGGCTCTACAAAGCTATGCGATAACAGTGGCTACCGCATACGTTATTTCGCCTTATCTTGATGAAGCATTCGGAGTTAGCACCGATAACGCCAGCAAAATTACCAAAGGATTTGATCTAGGTAATGTAACGGATATAGCGAAATTCTCTGCCTTTTTGACAGCGCAAGGTGTTGCGCAAGCAGGTGTTGAGACGGTAATTGAGGGCGGCAGTTTTAGCGAAAATTTAAAAGCTTATTTGGCTTCTCAAGCAAGCAATTTGGGCATGGCTATTGGCTTCAACTTGATTGGGGATTGGTCGCTTGGCAAATGCCCGGATGGTAGTCCTCAAAAAGTCATGGCGCATGCACTTTTCGGTGGGCTGATGGCTGAAGCTATGGGCAGTGACTTCAAAACCGGGGCACTGGCGGCGGGCGCCAATGAAGCTCTTAGCAATGCGCTTGTGAATCTGGTTGGAGGCGATGACCGCTTAGAGCTGATGGCGTCCCAAATTGTCGGCTTGTTGGCGGCAGCTGTCGTGGATGGAGATCTGGAGCAAGGCTCTGAAATCGCCAAATATGCGACGGCTTACAACCAGCAGGTTCATCGTCAGGCAAAGGAGCGTCTGGAGCGTGGACTCGAAGTACTTCAGGAGCAAGGAAAATACCTTGATCTTGACGCTGATACAGTCCTCGCAGACCTGCGCAAGATTGCCGACGGCAATCTTTCCAGCTCGGCAGAGCTCGACCCGCGAGTTGTCCAGTTCCTCAATGCAGAATTCTCACCGGCAGGCTTGAGGGATACACTGTTCGAGCCAGAGGGCTGGGAGCAATACGCTGCACTGGCGATTGATCTGTTGTTCCCATTACCTTCAGCTAAAACTGCCGCAGCTAGGCGTATTGCTGATAAGATTTCCGGAGAGGCTCTCGAAGCATTCGAGGCTAAATTTGGTGCTGATTTGCTGGCGGGAGGTGCAAAAGGCGCGTCCAGTACGGCTTCATCCAGTGAGGCGATTTGGTCGTCGACTAAAAGCAAGTCGGCAGTTGAAAATGCTCTGGGACATTGGGATAAACACAAAAGTGAATTTCCAGAAATTCAAAATGCAAAGCAATATGCAGAGAAAGCTAAGAGCTTCTTAACAAATCCACCTCAGGGGACTCTGACAAAGACCAATACACGAGGGGACACCCTTAGATATGACCCTGGTACAAATACATTTGGTGTGGTAGGGCAAGATGGTGCACCTAGAACGATGTTTCGTCCTGCTGATGGAATTAACTACTGGAATCGGCAATAGGAGATTAAGCAGTGAGATACCCTTGCCCTTGTTGTGAATTTTTGACGTTTGATGAGAGCCCTCCAGGAACTTTTGAGATTTGCCCTGTTTGTGGGTGGGAAGATGACGATGCACAATTCCGTGATCCGACTTACGATGGGGGGGCGAATTCCGTCAGCCTTGAGCAGGCCAGAATTAATTTCGTTACGATCGGTGCTGTCGACAAAAAATTCTTGAACGCTGTCCGTGAGCCATTTTTGGAGGAGATTCCGGACTAACTCGATGCAAAAGGCGCAGGCGACGCAGCAAGCATTAGTGAATGCCGCCAAGCTTCGTGGGCAAATTGCTGAAAAAGATGTGGTGCACTTATAAACAAGATAAATTATATGTCTACTATTAAGAATGCTGCAAAGTATGAGCGGGCTCTATTCGCGGAGCTGAACTCCTAAGGTAGGGTATAAGGGGTTCTAAAAATGGAAAAAGTAAAGTTGGGTGATGTGCTGTAAATACTAACCTCTCAGGGGCGTATGCGCAGGTTACACATAAGAATTCTGAGTTTGAATTCTTGATCAGGTTTTTTCTGGGATTTATGATTCCCAGCCAAAAGATTTCTCTAGTATTGTGGATGGTGAAGTTCTGTTTTCCGGTTTCTGTGTGTGGTGAAAAGTTCAATAAATCAGGGTTGCTGTCTGTTGTCGCTAATTACCCTGTTCCTGAAGGGCTGCAAGAGATTTCCAATCTTTCGCTCCAGAAATGGTGGCCAGGAGGGTCTGTTTGGATATGGGGTGGGGCAAGCCAGTTCGATTGGATAGAGATTTGCTCCCTAATGAAATGAAGTATCCAGTTGAGGGGATCATTATCCTTCAACTTGATGAGCCTTCGCTGAGCGAGTGCTTGTCCAGCATTTTTTGTGCTGCGGATATGTACGAGCCAGATGAATCAAGGGAAGAGTATGAATTGAACGATGAAATGCTTAAATCTAAAGTCACGAGCTTGATGCAAAAATAGTCGCTGACTAGTTGGTGCGAAAGGAGCGTGGACTGCTCTTGGTAACGCAGAAAGAGGCGTGCTGACAGAGGTTGATTTTTCTCAGAATATAATTAAGTTTGACCGCACCTTTAGTCCTGACGGGCAAAGGGTATATTCAGATTTGGCTGGTGAGCCGATCAGGATGGTGGATGATTTGGCCGAAGGATGGAGTAAGTAATACGTCAGTGAAAAATGCGCTGAAAGGTAATCCACAATGATCGTAGTGTCCGAAGCGTTTAAATCTTGGTTGATTGGTTGCGTAGGGCTGCGATTGCTCCTTGTTTGGGGGGTGTTTCATGTGTTTGAGTCAAAGAAAAATGGCAATCCGCAAGCGGTAAGTCTTTTGTTTGATGGAGAAGTTTTTGGGACTTTAAAGTATGCTCCTGATGGCTCGTCTATAGCATATAGTTCTGATGTTGTTTCTGAGTGCGATTTGGGGGCGGAGAAGGTTATCTCACTAGAGAGTGATGAGGTTTTTTCGTCAGTTATAGGGGAGGAATTGATTTCGGTCTCGCTGGTTTTATCCGCTGTTGAAGACTCAGTTGCTGGGGTGCTGCTCAAGTTTAGTAATTCTGGATATTTAAGTTTTATTAATCTGGGTGATGAGCTTTTTGTTTATAAGGAAATGCCCGGCGAAATTGTAAAGTGTGAAGGTCTGGAATTTTTGAAGCTTTCGTGATGTGATTGGGTGGGAGCTTTGTATCGCTAAGTCACGCCCAGCGTATAAGGCCATATATGATGCCAGCGGGGTGCTGGCCCCGCTGGCCTTGTGATTGAAATGGCTGGGCTCTCGTCCCGCGGTGAACCTCCGTAGAAAAAACGCGCTCTTGGGTGAAGCTTGAGATCTTCGGTTGAAAAACCGCCCCAGAATCCACACAGAAGCGATCTACAGGTCGTCTTCCTATCAGCCCGAACCTCGCTTCAGAAGGTCTTGCTGACGCCGACGACTACGGTCGCGCTGCATGAGTCGGCATAGCCGTACCAGGTGGCGCATTCATTCTGCGACAGGTCAGTATCGATATAGCTCAGATCCCAGGTTAACCCCATGAACTCACGGCTCAGGCGGAGTTGCCACTCACGGTAGGCGTCGCGGGTCTTGCCGTCGCCGGCGAGGAACGCTGGGTCTTTCATGTCATTGCGCCCGTAACGCATATCCAGGCCGATCTGTGCCGGAAGCTCGGTCTTGTAGCCCAGGTAGGTATACAGGGTGTCCTGATGCTTGCCGAAATAGTTGTCGACATCGTTGGAGTAGTTGATACCCAGTTGTGCACCATAGGCGCCGACGATGGCGTAGACCTCGCTCATGTTGAACTCGCTGTTCTTCGGGTAGCTGTACTTCATGTAACCCATGTCGAGGTTGACCGCATCACTGATCTGCCAATAGTAGCCTGCGTAGTAGTCGAGCTCCTGGCGTGTGTCGAGCCGCTGCTGTTGTCCCTGGGCATCGAGGGCGGAGCCAAAGTCGACGTTGGAGGTCCAGATGCCTGCATACAGGCCGTTGTTGTGGATCAGGGTGATATCGAGTTGCGCAGCCGGGTCGCCGAGCGTCTGGCTGATGCCGCGGCTGCGGTATTCGCTCAGGGCACTGAGTTTGACCTGGAGGTTGACGTCTTCATTGAGAGGCACGGCTTGCGAGCCTTGGGAGAGCAGGGCAAGGCCGAAGAGAAGATACGGGTGTGCAGCGCGCATGCGGTTATCCTTGTTTTTATCGAAGCACGTTTGGTTGGTCATGGCTTCGCCGTTCCCCCCGCCGTGGAGCGAGGAGTCAGGCGCATTTCGTCTGGGGGTCAGGAAGCGGGGGCGTATACCTGCTTGCCGGCAAAGAAGGTCTGCAGTACCTGAGTGTCGGACAACGCCTGGTCGCTGACTTTGAACACATCGCGGTCGAGGACGATCATGTCCGCCTGCTTGCCTGCTGCCAGGGAACCGATCTGTCGTTCCAGGCGCAGCGTCTTGGCGGCGTTGAGGGTATAGGCGTAGAACATGCTTTCACGATCCATCCGCTCGGCACTGTTGAGTACGCCAAACGGGCCCTTGCGCGTAACGGCCTGGGCAATGGCGTTCCAGGGATTGGGGCTCGAGACTGGCCAGTCGCTGGCCCCGGCGATGGTTGCCCCGGCCATGAGGAGCGAATGTGCCGGGTATTGTCGCTGGTAGGCGGCAGCGCTGATGTAGGGTTTGACCAACTCCTCGGTATAGCTCTCGGCAGTGGCCCACAGCAGTTGCATCGAGGCAATGACGCCAAGTTGCTTGAACCTCGGGAAGTCCGTGGCTTCGACCAGCTGCAGGTGGGTGATGCTATGGGCCATCGGCGTCGGGTTGATCTTGCGGGCATAGTCGAAGCCATTGAGCGCTTCGTGCACCGCGCGGTCACCCACAGCATGCACATGCACGATCCAGTCGTGCCGCTCGGCTGCCACGACCAGTTGGCCGAAGCTGGCCGGGTCGATCAGCAGTTGTCCGCGCTTCTGGCTGTTCTTGTAGGGTTCGATGACCGCAGCTGTCTGACCGGGAAACTCCATCACGCCGTCAGCGAAGACCTTGATGCCGGGGAAGGTCAGGTTGGCAATGCCCTGGTACTTCTGCATGACCTTACCGAGCACTTCCAGGTCGGCGGGTTTGCTTTTGGGATAGGCGACCAGCAGGGCCGCGACGTGGGCACTGAGCTCGCCGTTCTGTGCCAGTTTGCTGTAGAGCGGCAATACGCCGACATCCTTTTCGGTGGGGTGCATCTCGAACGTCGAATCGCTATGGCCAGCATTGGCAGCGGCGTCCATCCAGGCGGTCACGCCATACTGGTTGTTGATCTGCACGGCCTTGTGGGCGGCCTCGAGCATCGTCGCCTCAGTGGGGGCGGGAAGCTGGTTGCGCACGCGGTCCCAACCGCCTTCGGCCAGGAAGCCCGTGGGGGTGAAGTCGGCATCGTGGGCGATGAAGCTGCGTTCTTTTTCCGGCAAGCCTTTAACCAATGTCGCATCGATCTTCAAACGCTTGAGCATGGCGTTGTTGGCCCAGCCGGTATGGCCATCGACACCGCTGAGCACCACCGGCTGCTCTTTCCAGCGCCCATGGTTGAAGATCTTGCCCAGCTCGCTGCTTTGTTCCCAGTAGGCGGAGTTGATACCGGCAACATTGACGATGTCAGCCTTGCGCGCACGCCCCGCCTGGTCCTCGGCCATCACCCACTGCTCGAACGCCGGCAATGGTTTGATTTCGTCGTGAAGGTTCGCGCCCATGCTGTCGAATGCGCCCATCACGGGATGGCTATGGGTGTCGATCAGGCCGGGCATCAGTACCTTGCCGGCGAGATCAATGCGTTGTGTGGCGGTATCGGCAAGCCGCAGGATCTCAGCGTCGCTGCCGACCTTGAGGATCTTTCCGTCCTCCACTGCGACCGCCTGGGTCAGCGCCTGGCCGGGTTCGGCCGTAAACACTTTGCCATTGAACAGGATCAGGTCGGCTGCAGCCATGGACTGCGTCGAGGAAAGCGCCAGCAGGGTGGGAGTGAACCCTTTCATGTGTAAGCCTCTTGTTTTTGTCGGGCAGTGAAGAGTGCAAGGTGTCCATGCACCGATCGGTCGATGCGGCGCGCGGTGTTTCTACGTCATGGGCGAGTGGCCGGGGAGCGTCTTGCGTTGACGCAAGAGGATGATCACGCCTGTGGCAGCGATCACGACGCCAGGCGAAACCGCCAGCATCAGTTCAGGTGTGCCGGTGCCGGTCGCCAGCATCTGTCCTGCGATCAAGGGGCCGCTGATCGAGCCCAGCCGACCGATCGCCACAGCCGAGCCGACACCGGTCGCGCGAACCTGTGCGGGATAGAGCTGAGGCGCCAGCGCATACAGAATCAGCTGTGCCGCGAGGACGAAGAACCCGGCGTCGAAGCCTGCCAGCAGCATGCTGGTAAAGTCGCCGGAGCGGCCCAGCGCCAGCAGCGCCACCAGGATGCCGGTATAGGTCAGGCCGACGAGCAGGCTGGCGCGCCACCGGTCCAGCAGCAGCCCCGCGAATACCGATCCGGTTGCCATGCCCAGATTCAGCAGCAGTTGGACCATGCCTGCCTGCGGGCGTGTGAAGCCTTGTCCGATCAGCAAGGACGGCAACCAGTTGAGCAGCATGTACACCACGGTGAGGGTGAAGAAACAACTGACCCATAGCAGCAGCGTCACGAACGCCTGCCGCTCCCGAAAGAGGCCATGCCACAGGCCGGTACGGGCAGGCGCGTTCGACGGCTGATGCCTTTCGAAGGCCGGCGACTCAGGAAGCAGAACGTACAGAAGCGGTGCGATCATCAGCGGCGCCCAGCCACCCAGGTGAAAGACCAGTTTCCAGTTCTCCATGCCCCCGAGCACGCTCACCAGCGAAGCCAGGGCACCCCCGAGCGGCACGCCGCAGTACATGAGGCTGACGGCGGTTGCCCGTGTCGCGTCGTCCGCAGACTCCGACGACAGGGCGATGAGGTTGGGCAGGGCGGCACCGAGCCCCAGGCCGGTCAGGTCCGAGGTTGCAGTGGTGACCAGCGAGAAGACGCCAAACAGGACCACTGAACCGATCAGCACCTGTTTGCGGCCGATCCTGTCGGCCAGTAGCCCTCCGAGAAAGGCACCCGGTAGCAAGCCCAGGATGCTCGCACTGAATACCCAGCCCATTTGCGACTTGTCCAGGCCAAACGTTGCGGCGATTCCCGTGCCGGCAATGCCCGCGGACTGGATATCGATACCTTCCAGCAGCGCCACCACAAAACACAGCAAGACGGTCATGAAGGTGAGGCCTTTGCGCGAGCGTTTCATGCCGTCACCCCATCGGTGAACGGCACGGCAGCGCAAGGCGATGGGAGTCGACCGGGCAGAGGAGCGCAGGGAATGACTGCTGCATGCTTGGGCGCAGCGCAACGTGCGGAAGGTTTGGGCATGGGGTTCTCGTTTTGTAGTTGTTGTACGAAAATAGTTATTAGAGTTAACTTTATCGAATCGTAGATATCAAGCACGGACTCGTCAACGGCAAAATTCGCTTTGGTTTCGGGCAGGCGCAGGTGGCCCCCAAGCGGCAAAGCCTGGGGGTGTTTCATGACGGGGAGGCGAGGGGGCTAGAGCGTGTCGTGCTGGCGGTTGATTTTTTGCAACAAGCCCAGTAGCTGTGCGCGTTCCGTGCTGTTCAGCGTTGCCGTGGAAGCTTCATCGCTGCATTGCGCGACGGTTTTCAGCTCTTTGAGAAGCTGCTCGCCAGCCTTGCTCAGAAACAGGCCATAGGCTCGTTTGTCAGGCTTGCAGCGAACGCGAACGGCCAGGGCCCGTGCCTCCAGCTTGTTAAGCAATGGCACCAGTTGCGGGGGCTCGATGTCGAGTGCTCTGGCCAGTTCGGCCTGTGCCAGGCCTGGGTTCTGCTCGATGATGGCCAAGGCGGAGAACTGCGCGGGTCTGAGGTCGAACTTTTCAAGTTCGTTGACCAGATGCTGGAACACCTTCAGTTGCGCCTTGCGCAGCGCATACCCGATCAAGGTCTCCAGTGAACCCTTGGGATTTTCATTTCGAGGGAGCATTTGTTGAGCGATCTCGTCAATTACGTGAGCTACGGAGGCTGTCGCGATTATTGCATCATCCTGGGGGCGGGAGCCAGAGAACGAGGGATTTGATTACTGCGATAAATGATTAATTGACATAATTAAATGGCGGCGCTAATTTCGCTTTCACAAAAAACGGCAGACGAGCCAGGAAGCGGGGTGTGAGATGAGCAACTACGAAAATCGCTGGAAAACCGTCAAGGTCGACGTGCAGGACGGTATCGCCTGGGTGACCTTGAATCGCCCGGAGAAGCGCAATGCCATGAGCCCGACCATGAACCGGGAAATGCGCGACGTGCTGGAGACCGTTGAACAGGATGCCAACGCCAAGGTGCTGGTGCTGACCGGAGCGGGTACGGCCTGGACCGCCGGCATGGACTTGAAGGAGTACTTCCGTGAGGTGGACGCAGGCCCCGAGATCCTGCAGGAGCGCATCCGCCGCGACGCCTCCGAATGGCAGTGGAAGTTGCTGCGCATGTACAGCAAGCCCACCATCGCCATGGTCAATGGCTGGTGTTTTGGCGGTGGCTTCAGCCCGTTGGTCGCCTGTGACCTGGCGATTTGTGCGGACGAAGCGACGTTTGGCTTGTCGGAGATCAACTGGGGCATTCCTCCGGGGAACCTGGTCAGCAAAGCGATGGCGGACACTGTCGGCCACCGCGAGTCGCTCTACTACATTATGACTGGCAAGACATTCGACGGCCCGAAAGCCGCCCAGATGGGGCTGGTCAATCGCAGCGTGCCACTGGCGCAGTTGCGTGAAGAAGTGATCCTGCTGGCCCAGGACCTGCTGGACAAGAACCCGGTGGTGCTGCGCGCGGCCAAGATCGGCTTCAAGCGTTGCCGTGAACTGACCTGGGAGCAGAACGAAGACTACCTGTATGCCAAGCTTGACCAGGCGCAGCTGCGTGATCCGGAGCACGGACGCGAGCAGGGCCTGAAGCAGTTCCTGGACGACAAGAGCATCAAGCCAGGGCTCCAGGCCTACAAGCGCTAAGCCCCCATTCAGGTCGGTGCCGCCTGCCGCGCGCGCACTGATCTGAGTCGACCATTCACCAGCCAAGAACAATCGAGGAATGATTCATGTTCGACGTGCCCTTGTTGATTGCCGGTCAGGCCCGTCCCAGTGGCGATGGACGGACCTTCGAGCGTCGTCATCCTGTTACCGGGGAGGTCGTCTCGAAGAGCGCCGCGGCCACGCTCGAGGATGCCGACGCCGCGGTCGCGGCGGCCAAGGCCGCGTTTCCTGTCTGGTCCGCCTTGCCTGCGAACGAGCGTCGGACCCGCCTGTTGAAGGCGGCAGACCTGATGCAAGCGCGAAGCGCCTTGTTCATCGAGCGGGCGGGTGAAACCGGCGCCATGGCCAACTGGTACGGGTTGAATGTCAAGCTTGCGGTCAACATCCTGCGTGAAGCGGCGTCTCTGACCACCCAGATCACCGGAGAGGTCATCCCCTCCGACCTGCCGGGGAGCTTTGCCATGGCGCTACGCCAGCCATGCGGTGTCGTGTTGGGGATCGCGCCCTGGAATGCCCCGGTGATTCTCGGAACACGAGCGATTGCCATGCCGCTGGCATGCGGGAACACCGTGGTGCTCAAGTCATCGGAGTTGAGCCCGGCCGTTCATCACCTGATCGGGCAAGTCTTGCAGGATGCGGGCCTGGGCGAAGGCGTGGTCAACGTGATCAGTAATGCACCGCAGGACGCGCCGGCCATCGTCGAGCGACTGATCGCCAACCCTGCTGTGCGCCGGGTGAATTTCACAGGCTCCACCCATGTGGGCAGAATCGTCGGCGAGCTGTGCGCTCGTCACCTCAAGCCCGCTTTGCTGGAGCTCGGTGGCAAGGCTCCCTTGATAGTCCTGGACGATGCTGACCTCGATGCGGCGGTCGACGCGGCAGCCTTTGGCGCCTACTTCAACCAAGGCCAGATCTGCATGTCGACCGAGCGTCTGATCGTCGATGCATCGATTGCCGATGCCTTCATCGAGAAACTGGCGATCCGGATTGCCCCGCTGCGGGCTGGCAATCCGGATGACGAGCATTCGGTGCTGGGATCACTGATCGATGCACACGCCGGGCAGCGCATCAGACAGTTGGTCGATGATGCCCTGGACAAGGGGGCAAGACGGGTTTGTGGTGGTCAGGTGGATGGCAGCATCATGCAACCGGTCTTGCTTGACGAGGTTGACGACAGCATGCGCCTGTACCGCGAAGAGTCCTTTGGCCCGGTGGCGGTGGTTATCCGGGGAAGGGGTGATGAGCAGTTGCTGCAGTTGGCCAACGATTCGGAGTTCGGCCTTGCCGCCTCGGTGTTCAGCCGGGACACCGGTCGCGCCCTGGCGCTGGCACAGCGATTGGAGTCGGGTATCTGCCATATCAACGGGCCCACGGTTCATGATGAGGCACAGATGCCGTTCGGTGGCGTGAAGGCCAGTGGCTATGGGAGTTTCGGCGGCAAGACCGCCATCGAGCAGTTTACCCAGTTGCGTTGGGTGACCCTGCAGCACGGGGTGCGGCATTACCCTATCTGATCGTGAGCTTCAGGTCGCATGCCTGCGTTATGGCAGCTACGGATAACAACAATACAGAGCGCCCATAGCCTGGCGCTCGCCCATGCAGCTGATGTCCACGGCCAAGCGTCTTTGGCCAGGCGTTGCGTTGCAACCTTTTACAGAGGTTCAACACGTGAATAGCGATTTTGTTGACTGCGATGAGCGACCGGCCCTGGTTGCGCCCCTGCGCGCCGTCGCGATTGGCCGACCCGATGTGGCCGTGGAGCAAATCGGCGACGTCACCTACCTGCGCTCCACTGAGCCACTGGGGCAGTATCCCCGCCGGTTGATGGAGCGACTGGTTCACTGGGCCAGGGTCAAGCCTGACCAGACATTCGTCGCCCAGCGTGATGCCACAGGGCACTGGCAACACATCACCTACGCACAAATGCTCGGGCGCGTACGCTCCATCGCGCAGCACCTGACGGGATTGGGCCTCAGCCAGGAACGCCCCTTGGTCATCCTCTCAGGCAATGACCTCGAGCACCTGCAGTTGTCTTTTGCCGCGTTGTACTGCGGCATTCCCTATTCCCCTGTTTCTCCCGCTTATTCGACGCTCTCCCAGGATTTCGAGAAACTCCGGCATATCATCTCGATCCTCGAACCCGGGCTGGTCTTTGCCGCCAGGGGGGACACCTATGCCCGTGCCATTGAAGCTGTCGTGCCGGCGGATACGCCGGTACTGCTGGCCTCAGGCCAAGTACCCGGGCGCCGCCACATGATGTTCAGCGATCTGCTGGGGCAAACGCGGTGCGCCGAGGCCGATGCGGCGTTCGAGGCGGTGCAAGCCTCGACGATTGCCAAGTTCCTGTTCACATCCGGCTCCACCAAACTGCCCAAGGCCGTGATAACCACGCAGCAAATGCTGTGCGCCAACCAACAGATGCTTTTCCAGACCTTCCCGGAGTTTGGCGTCGAGCCGCCGGTGCTGGTGGACTGGTTGCCGTGGAACCATACCTTTGGCGGCAGCCATAACGTCGGCATCGTGCTGTACAACGGGGGCAGTTTCTACATCGATGATGGCAAGCCCACCCCTCAGCATTTCGTACAGACGCTGCGCAATCTGGGTGAAATCTCGCCTACTGCCTACCTGACGGTGCCCAAGGGCTGGGAGGAACTCGTATCGGCCCTGGAAGTCGACCCTCAGCTCAGGTCACGTTTCTTTGCGCGCATGAAGTTGTTCTTCTTTGCCGGTGCGGGTTTATCCCAGGCTGTCTGGAACCGCCTGGACAAAGTGGCGATGGACCATTGCGCAGAGCGTATCCAGATCATGGCCAGCCTGGGCATGACCGAGACGGCACCCAGTTGCACGTTCACCACCGGGCCGCTCTCGGTTTCGGGTTACATCGGTCTGCCGGCGCCGGGGTGTGAAGTGAAGATGGTGCCCGTGGACGGGAAGTTCGAGGTGCGTTTTCGCGGGCCTCATGTGATGCCTGGGTACTGGCGCTCGCCCGAGCAGACCGCACAGGCTTTCGATGAGGAAGGCTTCTACCGCTCAGGCGATGCCGTCAGATTCGCCGACCCAAGTTGCCCGCAGCTGGGGCTGATGTTCGATGGCCGCATCGCCGAAGACTTCAAGCTGACTTCGGGCGGGTTCGTCAGTGTCGGGCCTTTGCGGGCACGCGTGATTGCGCAGGGAGCCCCCTATATCCATGACGTGGTGGTCACCGGGCCTGATCGAGAGCGCATCGGCTTGTTGATCTTTCCGTGCGCTGCCGACATTCGCCGACTGGCGGGTGTCGAGGCCGGTACGTCCCTGCGCGAGGCACTGGATGCCGCCAGCGTCAGGCAATGGCTGCTCCAGTTGGTCGACGGCCTCAATGACACGGCGACGGGCGTGGCCACACGGGTGGACTGGGCTGCCTTGCTCGACGAGCCTGCCTCGTTGGACCGGGGAGAGTTGACGGATAAAGGCTCTATCAACCAGCGCGCGGTGATGACGCATCGGGCCGAAAAGATCGAGGCGCTGTATAGCGGCCATGACCCGGATCGGCAATTGGCGAGTGTCCGATAGCCCGGTTCTTCGCAAACCGCACCCGCTTCATTTAACGCCAGCCACTCTCACTCTGTCTGAAGCCGCAGTCCTGGCGCCTGCCTGTGACGGCGGCTAAAGCCTGCCTGACCGCTGAAGGAATTGACATGAAGACCGCCGACCTGGTCGCTATCGATTTTCATACCCATGCCGAGTTCTCCTGCCATGAACCGGACGATGACTATCGCATCGAGTTCGAAGATGCCAAACGCAAGTACTTCAAATCCGGTTCGCCGCCTTCGATCGACGAAACCATCGCCTATTACCGTGAGCGCAAGATCGGCCTGGTGATGTTCACCGTGGACTGGGAGTTCGAAATCGGGCGCAGACGGGTACCCAACGAGGAAGTCGCCCGGGCGGCGCAGGACAATGCGGACATGATGCTCGCATTCGCCAGTGTGGACCCCCACAAAGGAAAAATGGGCGTTCGGGAAATGCGTCGGTTGATCGAGGATTTTGGCATCAAGGGGTTCAAGTTCCACCCGACATGCCAGGGGTTCTTTCCGAATGACCGGATGGCTTACCAGTTGTATGAGGTCATCGCGGAATATGGCCTGCCGGCCATCTTCCACAGTGGCCATTCCGGTGTTGGCAGTGGTATGCCAGGCGGTGGCGGGTTGCGTTTGAAATATTCCAACCCCATGCATCTGGATGATGTCGCCGCAGACTTTCCCGACATGAAGATCATCCTGGCCCATCCCTCGTGGCCTTGGCAGGATGAGGCGCTTTCGGTGTGCCTGCACAAGCCCAATGTGTATATCGATCTGTCAGGATGGTCGCCCAAGTATTTCCCGCCTCAACTGGTGCAGTACGCCAATACGTTGTTGAAACATAAGATGCTGTTTGGGTCTGACTATCCATTGATTACACCGGATCGATGGATGAAGGATTTCACGCAGGCCGGGTTCAAGGAAGACGTCCATGCGTTGATCTTGAAAGAAAATGCTATGGAAGTACTCGGCCTCAGGTAAGGCCATAGAGTCGAGTCGCCCGCCACGTGCAACGAGGATGTTGTCCGACGGCAGGGCACAGAAAGGGCGATCCGATAGGGTCGCCCTTTTTGCATTCACGCCTTGAACCGCTGGATCAGTTCCTGCTGGCGTACAGCCAGCCCGTTGAGCTGCTGGCTGATGGCCGACGACTGTTCGGCCTCACCCGACAGCGAGCCGACCACCGTGCGCACCGCCTCGACATTCCGGTTGATCTCTTCGGCGACACTGCTCTGTTCCTCGGCGGCGCAGGCTATCTGCACGTTCATGTCGGTGATGATGCCCACCGCCTGCCGGATCTCTTCCAGCACTTCCAGCGCCTGGCGGGTCTGCGCGGCATTGTGGTGTGCCTGGCCGTTGCTGTGCTGCATGGCGCCGGTCACCTCCCGGGTGACTTCGCGCAGGTTGTCGATGACCTCGGCGACTTCTTCTACCGACGCCTGGGTGCGCTGGGCCAGCTCGCGCACTTCGTCGGCCACCACGGCGAACCCACGCCCAGCATCGCCAGCGCGTGCTGCTTCGATTGCCGCGTTGAGGGCCAGCAGGTTGGTCTGCCGGGCGATGGCGAGGATAACGTCCAGCACCGAGCCGATCTGCTCGCTGTTGACCGCCAGTGCCTGCAGGCGCTGCATGGCATGGCTCATGCCGTCGGCCAGTTCGCGGATACCTTGGGTGGACTGCTCGATCACCTGCACCCCATGACCGGTTGCCCGTTCGGCATGGCGCGCCGCCTCTGCCGCCTGGGACGCGCTGTACGCCGCAGTCTGCGCGGTGGCAGCCATTTCGTGGACGGCCGTGGCCATCTGCTCGATTTCCGTCACCTGCCGCAGCATGCCCTGGCTGGTCCGGTTGGCGATGAACTGGGAACGGTCGGCGCTCTCGCGGGTATCGTGGACCGCGCGTTGCACCTGGGCGATCACCGGCTGCAGGCGATCGAGGAAGCGGTCGAAGGCGGCGCTCAGGCGGCCCAGTTCGTCCCGGCCCGGGTAGGCCAGGCGCCGAGTGAGGTCGCCGTCGCCATCGGCGATGGCATCCAGCAGGTCGGCGACCTGGAGGATGGGACGGGTCACCCGGCGCGCCGCCCAGGCCAATATCAGCATCCCCGCCAACGCCAGCAACAGGCCGAGGCCCACCTCGATGGCCAGGCTCTTGACCTGCTGCGCGCGCATCTGTTCCCGCAGGCTCAGCACCGGCGCTTCCAGCACCTGCCGGGGCACGCTTACCTTGACGGTCCACGGACGGGTTCCGGTAATTGGCTCGAGGGGCACCTGGACCCCGAAGTCCATGGCGTCAGCCCGTTCTTCTGTCATCTGGCCCAGGCGCTGCGGGTGGTCGCTGTCCGCCGCCACCACGCCACTGGCAGTGATGATGGACAGCGCGCCATGGCCATCGTAGAGCAATGCGCTGGCCGCCTTGGCATTGTCTTGCAAAGCATCCAGGGCGATATCAAGGCCCAGCACGCCAAGCGTCTGGCCGTTCACGATCAGCGGTACGGTCACGCTGGTCACCAGGCGTGACGTGCCATCGGAGGCATCCACATAGGGCTCGAGCACGCAGGCTTCGGCACGTTGCAGCGAGCAGGTGAAGAAGGCGTTGGCAGGCGTGCCGCCCGGCCCGGGGCTGTCATTGGCCAGCAGGGCCTCGTCACCGGATACCGCTTGCAACTGGCCGGCGTGCGAGCGCAGCCAGTACTGGGTGAAACGGCCGCTTTCATTGCTCCCCAGGGCCGCCTGGCCGGCGAATGCCGCGTCGTGCCCGTCCAGGGCATCGGCTTTGAATATCACGAACAGGCCCAGGAGCTCACCGCGAGTGTCGATTGCGTCATGCAGTACCTGGTCGATGTCCCGGCGCAACGCACGAGCTGACGCAAGGTCGGTGCCTGCCTGGGCACGCAAGTGGAGGATCTGTCGGGCCACACCTTGGGCAAACTCATGGCTTTGCCCGAAACGTTGGCGGATCCGCAGCGCTTGAGCCTGGCCCTCGGCCTGCAGCGTATCTTGGGCGGCGGCGCGCAGCCGTTCGCTGGTCGTGCTGGCGACGCTTTGCGCGTCGCTGCGTCGTTGCTCCAGTGACAGCCCCGCGAGCAGCCCGACGACGGCTATCAGGCAGGCACTGGCCAGCAGCGTGATCTTGTTCTGAATGCTCAAAGCCATGGGTTCCCTTGTTGTTCTGCGCAGCACCGGGCTGCCTGGCGCAGGCTACCGGTATCGGACGCGAAACCCCATGGCCCAGGGGCTGTTGGCAGCGGCGCTCAAGCGCTCGGCACGCTCGGGCAAATGTGTCCGCTGTCAGGTAAACATGGCGGGGAAGCCTGGCTGGCATCTGGGTCCTATCGGCTTCGGGTGTGCAAAGGGCGACCCGAGTGCGTTGTCCGGCCAGGCGCTGCAGGGCGCTACAGCTTTACGCTTGCGAAGGTGGACTCGCGTTGTGCCTGGTCAAGCGAACTTTTAGCGGTGTCGCTTGTTTCTTGCGAGGTCTCGTCATCCATTAGTTTTTGAGAGGTATTGGAACTGGCTCTTTCGTTTCTCGGGGGGGCTCCGAAGTATTCGCGATAACACTTGGAGAAGTGGGGCGTAGAAACAAAACCCACCACGGAGGCCACCTCGATGATTGACATATGCGTTTGCTTGAGCAACTGACGTGCACGAATAAGACGTAATCTTAAATAGTAACGTGACGGCGTGCAGTCCAGGTTCTTCTGAAACAACCGTTCCAGTTGACGCCGGGAAATATTGACATACTTGGCCAGCTCATTCAGGTCGATCAATTCCTCCAGGTTGGCCTCCATCAAGGCGACGATTTCCTGAAGTTTCGGCTGGTTGGTACCGAGCATGTGCTTGAGCGGCACGCGTTGATGATCCTGTTCATTACGGATGCGTTCGTAAACGAACATCTCGGAGATTGCCGCCGAGAGTTCACGACCGTGCTCGCGGCTGATCAGGTGCAGCATCATGTCCAGGGGCGCGGTACCGCCCGAACTGGTAAAGCGGTTGCGATCCAGGCTGAACAGGCGAGTGCTCATGTTCACGCGCGGAAACGCCTCCTGCATCGCGCCCAGGCATTCCCAGTGCACGCTGCAATCGAAACCATCGAGCAGACCCGCGCAAGCAAGCGCCCAACTGCCGGTGCACACCGCGCCCAAGCGGCGAGACTTGCGTGATTGGGTCTGCAGCCAGGTGATATGTTCACGCGTGACCGTGCGTTGGATGCCGACGCCCCCGCAGACAATGACAGTGTCCATCGGGGGGGCGCTGTGCATGGCCGCATCCGGGATGATATGCAGGCCATCGCTGGCCCAGACTTGGCCGCCATCGACGGTCAGGGTATGCCAACGGTATAGCTCGCGGCCAGAAAGCTGGTTGGCCATGCGCAGTGGTTCGACCGCGGATGCAAGGGAAATCAGGGTAAAACTGTCCAGCAGGAGAAAGCCGATGGATTGGGGCGCAGAGCAGCCTGGAGCGGGCTTTCCGTCCTTGTACGACGACATACAGATACCTCTTCGACATGCAGGCGTGCGCCGTTGAATGGCACTTTTTATTATTTCTCGATGGGGGCGAGATATTGATTTCTTATACGTTTAGTTGTTCGAGAAATCTGAACTCGAATCCTGCGGGGGCACGGACGGCTCTATTATTTGTTTGGGCAATTGTCAGAAGATGTCTGTTCGGTAGTCACGGTCGCGAATGGCGTGAGTCGTGAATCTCGGAGCGAATGGGTGACTTCAATATAGGTCGGCAAGGCCTCTGCACGTGAAGGGGGCGAACGTCATGAAGTTCGCCGTCTGATGCTGTTTGATGCAGTCGTTAATGAGGCGTCTGGCTGCTCATTTCCCTACTTTCTGGAGAGGAAATGTACGTGCTAGGTTTGTACGGCGTGTCATCTGTTTGCGCCATGTGCATGCTCAGGTGCGACCTGCGCCGGCCTGCGGGAAACGCCCAGGATCTGCCCGCGGTGCGGGCAGAGTACCAAGGCATGACCAGGTTCAAGCGTCAGCAGGCCACCCTCATCAGGCGAACGTGTAGCGGCTGAGCGGCAAGCTGCGGATCCGCTGGCCGGTCAGCCGTGCCACGGCATTGGCCACCGCAGGCGCCACTGCCGGTAGCGGCGGTTCACCGATGCCGCCCATCTTTTCACCGCTCTCGACGATGCGCACATGCACCCTGGCCATGCGTGAAGGTGGCAGGATGGGGTACAGGTCGTAGTTGCGTGCCTGCGGCATGCCGTTCTGCCACACCGCCTCCTCCAGCAGGGTCTGCGACAGACCCAGCGCTACCGCGCCGTTGACCTGGGCCTCGATGATCGCCGGGTTGACGATGCTGCCCGGATCGATGGCCTGCCAGATATCGTGCACCTTCACCTGGCCGCCTTCGATGGATACCTCGGCGATGACCGCCGCCTGCGAGCCGAATGGCGAGGCCATGGCCACGCCACGGGCGCGCTTGCTGCCATCCTCGGCGGTGAACGGCCCGCGTTTCCAACCGCCGGACAGTTCGCCTACCGCCTGCAACAGATGGGTCAGGCGCGGGTTGTCGCGCAACAGGTGCAGGCGCAGTTCGAACGGGTCGTGACCACCCTTGTCGGCCAACTCGTCGAGGAAGGCTTCGTAGAAGAAGTCATTGAGCGAATTGCCCACGGAACGCCAGTAGCCCAGCATGGCGGGCCCTTTGACGTAGACCTGGGCGATGCGCCTGCTGGCGATGGCGTACGACTTGCCCGACAGTCCTTCGAGCGCGGTAGGGTCGAGTTGTTCGCCCTGCCTGCCGGCGATGGCTTCCGTGGGGCCCTCGGTGGCGCTCACGGCTTCAAGGGCGACTGGCAGCCCCTTGTCATCCAGCCCGGCGCGGAACTTGACCACGGCAACCGGGCGCAGCACATCCCGCAGGAACTCTTCCTCGCGGCTCCAGATCACCTTGACCGGACGGCCGACCGACTTGGCCAGCGTGATCGCCTGGGGGTAGGGGTTGGCCGAGTCGTAGAGAAAGTGCCGACCGAAGAACCCACCGAGCAGCGGCGAATGCAGGGTGATCCGCGCAGGATCGAGGCCGGTGCGCTTGGCGATGTCATCGCGGAACATGTCCGGTGCCTGGTTGGGCAGCCACACCTCCAGCGAGCCGTCGGGGTTGAAGCGTGCGGTCGCTGACGGCGGCTCGAGCTGGGCGTGGTTGAGGTACTGGTTGTGGTAGCTGGCCTCGAGGGTGGTCTTGGCGCTGGCCAGGGCGGCTGCCACATCGCCTTGCTTCTCGTCGTCGCGCCCCGGGCCGGGCTGGGCGGCCAGGTGTTCGCGCCAGGCATCACTGGAAAAGTCCTTGGGCATGATCCGTACTTTCGAATCGGGCCCCGGCTCCTGCCAGTCGACCTGAAGTGCCTGCACTGCCTGCTTAGCGTGCCACCAGCGCTCGGCGACCACCGCCACCGCGCCAGGCAACACATGCACGGAATGCACGCCCTTCATGGCCTTGACCTGTGGCTCGTTGCGCATGCTAGCGACGGTCATGCCCAGCCGTGGTGCATGCTGCACGGCGGCCTGGAGCATGCCATCGACCTTGGTGTCGATGCTGTACCGGGCCCTGCCGGTGGACTTGTCGTAGGCATCGACACGTTTGACCGGCTTGCCGATCCAGCGGAACTGGCCAGGGTCGCGAAGCGTGAGGGTGGCCGGGTCCGGCACGGGCAGGTCCATGGCCCGTCCGGCCAGTTCGCCGTAGGTGGCGCAGCGGCCAGAGGCGGCATGGATCACCTTGCCAGGCTCGGTGGAGAGCTCACCCACCGGCACGCCGAAGTGCTCGGCGCCGGCCTGCAGCAACATGGCGCGGGCCAGGGCGCCGAGGCGGCGCATGGTCGGGTAGCTCATGCGTACCGACATGCTGCCGCCGGTGATGCGCAGGCCGTTCTCCATGACCACATAGGCTTGACCGGGCGGTGCACTCTCGACCAGGAAGGTGGCCGGGTCGGCATCCAGCTCCTCGCCGACGATCTGCGCCATCGAGGTATAGGTGCCCTGGCCGCCTTCCATGAATGGGCTGAGCAGTCGCACGCTGTTGTCCGGGCGGATCTCCAGGAAGGCCGGCACCTGTGTGCCGCGTTCGGCGGTGGTCGCCGCGCCAGCCTGCACCCGTGCCGAGCCCAGCGGCAGGCCGAAGCCCAATACCAGCGCTCCGACGGCGGTGCCGGCGAGAAAGCGTCGGCGAGACACGTTGACGGTTTCGCCCAAGGGCAGGTTCGGCAGGTCCGAGGGGGTGTCGGTGGGTGTCTTCATCAGGCTTTGCTCCCTTGGGCCAGGTCCTGCAGGGCCGAATGGATGGCGTTGTAGGTACCGCAGCGGCACAGGTTGATCATCGCCGCGTCGATCTGCTCGTCGCTGGGCTTGGGCGTGTGCTTGAGCAGCGCCGTTGCCGCCATCACCTGGCCCGACTGGCAGTAGCCGCACTGGGCGACCTGATGCTCGACCCAGGCCGCCACCACGCGCTTGCCCACTTCATCGGCCTCGATCGCCTCGATGGTGGTCACCTCGCGCCCGACCACGCCCGCCACCGGCGTGACGCAGGCACGCACCACGTTGCCATCGACCAGCACCGAACAGGCGCCGCACTGGGCCATGCCACAGCCATACTTGGTGCCGGTCAGCCCCAGGTCGTCACGGATCACCCACAGCAGCGGGGTGTCGGCTTCGGCATCGACCTGATAGGCCTTTTGGTTGATTTTCAATTCCATGGCTCACCTGTAATCAGTCGGTTGATGTGTCGATACCCATCGGCAGGCAGGGCGAGGCGCACCCAATCCAGAAACGCTAGCACAGTGCAGGAGGACGGGAGCCTGGCGCTGATGGCTGAGCCCCGGCGAAGGACCATCTTTCCAGACGGGCGAGGTACGCCGATGCTGTGCATGAGTGAGGCCCGGCGTGGGCGGCCGGTCTGAGGCCGGTAACCGGCCTCCGTGCCCGCTAGGTGGGGTGCCGAAGCTGTCCGATGCGTTCAAGCGCCTGCTGCGCATCGTCAAGGATCTCATCGAAGATGGCGTCAACGGGCTTCACTGCGTCGGCAAACACGATCGATGGACCGTAGTCGAGCATGCCCCGGGCGCTTTCGCCCGTCCGGTAGGCCTGCGTGGTGAGCGAGCCCATGACATGTGGGCGATACAGTTCAAAATCACTGGCCCCGGCGGCATCCAGCGCTGCAACCGCCTGGGCACTTTCGTTGTTCAGCACCCGGTGATGCTGGCGCAGGGCGGTTTTCACGATGACGCTGTGCGTGCCATCGCTTTGCACCAACCGGTTCTTGTAGTTGCGGTGGATCCACAGCTCTTCGCAGACCAGCATGCGCGAGCCCATGAGGATGGCATCGGCGCCCATCGCCAGCGTGGCTGCCAACTGGCGCCCTGTTCCGATCCCGCCACCGATGACGATCGGCAGGTCGATTTCCTGCGGTGCCTGGGCTGCCTGGACCATGCTGCTGATGCCGTAGGTGCCCGGGTGCCCGCCACAGTCGTTGCCCACCACGATGACGGCATCCACCCCAAGGCGTGCGGCCGAGCGGGCGTAGCGGATCGCCGGCACCTTGTGCAGCACCTTGATACCGGCATCGCGCAGCACCGGCAGGATGTGCTCGGGGCTGCCGCCTGAGGTCTCGACACATAGCACGCCTTCCTCGGCCAGGATATCCACCTGCGCGCGCAGGCGGTCAAAGGCCTCGGGCTGTCCTGAAATATAGAGGTTGACGCCAAACCCTTTGCCGCCGGTCAACGCGCGGCAGCGGCGCAGCTCGTCCCGAAACGCGCCCGCGTCCGCAAACCCCGACGCGACGATGAACCCCATCCCTCCCGCATTGACCACCGCGGCAACATAGGTGGCGTCGGACACCCCGGGGCCCATGCCTCCGCACAGGATCGGATGACGGATCCCGAGCATTTCGGTGATGCGGGTCTTGAACAATGGATCACGCATGCAGGCTTCCTTTTATAGGGAGGCGCTTGTAAAGAATGCAATCCGAGCGACACGCACGGCCTGTCGAAACCGGTACGGCAGTGCTGATCGCGTCGAGCGTCACAGGGATGCCTGCCTGTATAGCTAAACAATCGTTCAATAGCAATCGGGCATGTTTTGCGCACCTCATTAGCCCCATGCAACCTGATCATGAGTTTGATTGCGGGGTAGCGTGCCGGTTGTCTGATTCAGTTCTCATTCCTGTGTGCAACGGTTGCATGGTCAGGCGACTTCGATATGTTGGCTCCTTTGGACAGGAGTCGCAGGAGGCCGACATGCGTATCAGGGGTAATGTCTTTTGGAACTGGGCGGATGCGACCCTTCATCATCGGACTCATCAGGAAGCGCTTGGCGACGGCACTTGTATCGATGTGCAGGTGAGGCTGTCGCGCACCGGCGCGACGCAATTGTTCATCGGGGTCTATGCGCGCGGTGGCAAGGCGTTGCATGAGGAGGCGTTCGATTCCCGCCCCGGCGAATCCATGACCCGCGCCCTGGCCTGGGGGGGGGCGGGCCCGGTGGATCGCCAATGAATGCCTGGTGGCTCCCGCCCTGTGCGCGAAGAATGCCCGCAGGACCTCTCGTTCCTCCACCGCTTGTCGGCCACGACGAACCGCGATCAACGGCAGTGACTCCACTTCAGGGCAAGTCTTTGCAATCCCATCGATTGATGAGGCCCGCCATGAATGCCATCGAACTGCTGATCCAGGATCATGAAACGGTGAAAAAACTGCTCGAAGAACTGTCCGCCACCACCGAGCGTGCGGTGAAAAAGCGTGGCGAGCTGCTCGCCCGCATCGAGCAGGAGCTACAGATTCATACCGCCCTCGAGGAACAGATTCTTTACCCGGCCATCAAGCAGGCAGGGGGCAAGGAAGAGGAGAAGATGTACTACGAGGCCAAGGAAGAACATCGCACCGTCGACTCGCTGGTGTTGCCCGACCTCTTGCATACCGACACCGGTACCGTGGAGTTCGCGGGTCGGGTCAAGGTGATGAAGGAGTTGCTTGAGCACCATATCGAGGAAGAAGAAGGCGAGCTGTTTCCCACCGCGAAGAAGCTGCTCGGCAAGCAGGCGCTCGACGAGCTGGGCGTTGCCATGCAGGCCCACAAGAAGATGCTCAAGGCTGATCAGCACGCTGCCTGACACCCCGGTGTGACCGGGCAACCGGTCGCACTTCCCTTGATAAGCAGGAGCGCCGCCCATGAGCCGTCATCTGTTTCTGATCAGCTATATCCTCGACAACCAGCCCGGTACCTGCGAAATGCGCAGCGACGCGCAAGACATCAGCGTCGAATGCGCCCGTAGCTATCTGCAAGGCCTGCACCGAGGTGAAGCGTCATCCTTCACCGATGTGCAGGTTCAGCGCATCGAGCATGAACATGAGCCAGGCACGACCCCGGCCCATTACCAGCAACCCTGACCGGTGTGGCCGGATGGTGGTCGGCGCCGGCAACGGCCTTCAGAAAGGCGTGGTCGGCCAGCCGACGCAAATCGCGCCATTGGGGCCACTCCACCAAGCCCAGGCGATCCAGCTCATCCGCCTGGCGTAACAGCGCCTCGTGGTAGGTGCTGGGACAGTCCCGCCGCTGCTTTTGGTCATCGAACAGGGCGAACCAACGATCGATTGCCAGGTGTTTGCGCCGCTCCAGTTCCAGGGGCTCGTTGAGTGCATTCATGGTGATGTTCCTGCGCCCTTTGGCAGTCGAGCGCAGCGTTTGGGTCAAGATTTACTTCAAGTGTTTCGACGGTCGTCGACAAGGCGCGCATCGGTCATGAATCCGGAATGAATTTTCTTCCCATACGCCCGCTCCATTGGCGTGGAACCAATGAGGAGGCTTGCGATGGCAGCACAGCAGTTGTACGTGATCGAGTATGAGCTTCATGGGGAATACCGCACCTTCATCATCCGCCTGGAGCGTATGGACAACGCCCAAGCCTGGCATTGGGCCAGTTGTGATGCCGGGGTCGGGATCATCCCCAGGTTCGGCCAGCATACGATCAAGAAGATCAGCCGGCCCATGGCCGAGCGCTATGGCCTGACCAATGTACGTTGGCGGTCGACGGGGCAGGGGCCGGCGTTCGTCGCACCGGCCATCGACGTGAAGAAATTCAACCGTTCGCAAGACTAGAGGTGCGCATGGACATCGACCCTTTGCTGGAGGCCCTGCTGCTGGCCCGTGGGCCCGGTGGGCAGGAGGATGAGGTGCGGGAAGTCTGCCTGCGTGAGCTTGGCAAGCACTGTGACAATGTCCAGGTCGACCCGGCCGGCAATGTGCTGGGCGTGGTGCGTGCGGCCCAGGCTGCCGACCCCGCACGGAGCATCCGGGTCATGGCGCACCTGGACGAAATCGCCATGATCGTGAAAAACGTCAGGCGCGACGGCACGCTGGAAGTGCTGGCGCTGGGCGGTGCGCAGCCGATCAGCTTCGGGGTATGCCCGGTGGATGTGCTGGGTGACCGGCACTGCCTGCCAGGCGTGCTGTCCTACGGTTCGATGCACAGCAGTGGTCGCTCCACCAATGGCCGCGACGTGTTGGCCGGGGACGTGCATTGGCCGGATGTGCACATCGTGACCCGTCTGGACTACGCCGCCCTGGAGCAGGCAGGCGTTCGACCGGGCACCCGCGTCGTACTCAGCCGACACTGGCGTCGACCGTTCAAGGTCAACGACTGCATCGGCGCGCACTTTCTCGATGACCGTGCGCCCTTGGCCGCGCTGATCACCTGTGCTCGCGAGCTCAGGGCGCAGCGCGACGGGCTGCGCCAGGATGTCTGGTTCGTCTTCACCACGCTGGAGGAAGAGTCCAATGCCGGCGCCATGTATGCGGCCTCGCGTGTGCCCGGCGACACCACGCTGGCGGTGGAAGTCGGGCCGGCGCTGGAGGAATACGGCACTCGGCTGACCGCCGCCCCGATCATCGACACCGGCGACCAGAAGGGGGTCTACAGCCGCAGCGTGGTCCTGGCGCTGCTGGCGGCGGCGCGACGGGCCGGGTACACCCCTCAAGCGGCGTTGCTCGTGGACTTTGCCTCCGATGCCAGTGCAGTGATGAGCGCCGGCATTGCCGCCCAGGCGGGGTGCCTGGCCATCCCGACCGAGAATACCCATGGGTTCGAAATGATCCATGCCCAGGGCATCGCAGCCTGCGCAGCAACGCTGGTGGCGTATCTGCTGGCGCCGCAGGCCCCGTGATGGGGCTTGCGCGCCGCTCGTCCTCACCGGGCAACGCGGCCTGAACTTTGGCCTGCCTCTTGGCTTCCTCTGTTCACAACCTCGGCTTTTTTGGCAAGCCCGAAAGGGGAGGCGCATATGAGTGATCCTGTCACGTATTTCTGGATCGCCCTGGTGGCGATCATTCTGTTGGTCGACCTGTGGGCCATTGTCAGTGTGTTTCGCAGCGACAAGTCCGACGGCACGAAAGTGCTCTGGTCGTTGCTGCTGGTGTTGTTCCCGGTGGTCGGCCTGGCCGTTTGGGGCGTTGCCGGGCCACGCGGAATCAAGCGCGGCACCGGGCCGACGTCGCCTGAACACAGCAAAGGATAGGAGAGGACCATGACGCAGCAGGGCCATGACACCGCCAAACGCCCTTCGTCGGGCCTGCGCGACGCAAGGCCCGGCCAAACCGGCGGACTGCCCCGGCTCTGTATGAAAGCCTTGATACTCGGTGATGCTGCGTTGAAAATAGCCTTGCCCGGGCTTCGTCTCAAGGCTTTTCATACAGCGCCTAGAGTTCCACCCACGCCTGCCGCGAGGCCTGCAGCTGGGTCTTGATCCAGTTGGTGAAGGCAAGCACGGCAGGTCGCTCGCTCTTTTGCATGTCGGTGACCAGGTAATAGCCCCGGTGGGAGTTGATGACGATGTCGAAGGGACGCACCAGCAGCCCCTTGGCCATGGAGTCACCGCACAGAAGGTTGTCGCCCATGGCCACGCCCTGGGCGGCGATGCAGGCCGCCTGGGCGCAGTGCGCATCGGAAAACACGATGCCCGTCGCCACGTTCAACTCCGGGGTGTTCGCCGCTGCCTGCCATACGCGCCAGTCGCTGTAGTCGCTCATGTGCAACAGCGGGAAGGCCGCCAGGTCCTGCGGTGTGTTGAGCCCGCCGAGGGCGTTGATCAGCCGGGGGCTGCACACCGGAAAGTAGTTCAGCGCCGCGATCTGCTCGACCTTCATCTCGGGCCAGTCGCCGATGCCGTAGGAGATGAACAGGTCGGCGGTGTGGTTGCTGACATCGTCCGCCGAGGTCGGCGTGACCATGTGCAACTGGACCTGCGGATACTCCTTCACGAAGCCACCGATGTGGTGGCACAGCCAGTACGTCGAGAAGCCTGAGCTGCAGCTGATGCATAGCTTGCCGTAGACCTCCTGGTCATCGACCCGTCGCCCTGCATCCTCAAGGTTCGCCAGGAACCGCTGGATCTCCCGTGCGTAGCGTTCCCCGCGAAAGGTCAACGAAATGCCGCGGCCCTGGCGCTCGGTCAGGGCGAAGCCGAGGGTCTCTTCCATGCCGGTGATCTGGTGGCTGATGGCGCTGCGAGTGAGGTTCAGCTCAAGAGCCGCGGCGGTGACGCTGCCCTGTCGGGCAACTGCTTCCAGAGCGCGTAACGCAGGCATCGAAGGCAGGCGCATGAGGGTCTCCAAACACTGAATGTTGAGCAAATATAAACATTAATGGCGAAATAAATCGATTGTCGTATTTGTGGAGTCAACAATACTAGGCAGGCCCTGCTGGCCTGAGCCGCTCAGCGGGGTCACATACTAATAAGGAATGTCCTCCATGATCGAGCCCAAGGCCTTTGCCCAGAACTGGGTGGACCAACAGCAAAAGACCCTGTCCGACTGGCACCAGGTGATCTGGCATTACGCCGAGCCTGCCTTTCGTGAATACAAATCCTGCGCCTGGTACGTCGACCTGCTGCGCAAGGAAGGGTTCGAGGTGGAGGAGGGCAGTGGCGGGATGCCCACGGCGTTCTGCGCGACGTTTCGCAATGGCGACGGCCCGGTGCTGGCGACCTACGCCGAATACGACGCGGTGCCGGGCAACAACCAGGCAGCCACTACCCGGCGCCAGCCACGCGAAGGGCTTTCGCGTTTCGCGCCAGGGCATACGGACCCCCATTCGGCACTGGGTATCAGTGCCCTCGGTGGCCTGCTGGCCGCCAAGGCCGCCATGCTCGAATACGGCATCGAAGGGACGCTGAAGTTCTTCGGGGAACCTGCGGAAAAACTGCGGGCCTCCAAGCCGGTGCACGCGGCCAAGGGGTACTACGACGACCTGGACGCGGCCATCAGCTTCCATCCCACGTACATGTTGCCGCTGAACAACACCACCACCTGGGACACGCACTGCGGCATCGCCTACGCCTATATCTATACCTTCACCTGCGACGCGCCGCAGGACTGGATCGCGTCGGACAAATACAGCCCGATACCGCAGAACCACCTGGCCGCGCGGGCGCCAGGGGCCAACGATGCCCTGGTGCACTTCTACACGCTGAACGAAAGCATGCGCCGCTCCACGTTGCCGTTCACCGGGCTGTGGAGCTACAACGAGGCGATCCTGACCGCCGGCCAGGCCACGGCGGACAACCTGCCGCCGCACATCGCCCAGATCCAGTACCTGTCCCGTTGCGACTCGATCGAACAGGCAGAAACCATCTCCCAGGTGATGGACAACAATGCCGCAGCCGCTGCGATGGCCACCGGCTGCCAGTGGAAGAAGACCTGGGTGTGCAAGTCGCGCGGCGGGCTGCCCAACCATGTATTGGCGCAGGCCACCTACGACAACCTGCAGTCCATCGGCGCGCCCCGGTGGGACGACGAGGCCATCGCCATCGCCCGGCAGATCCAGGACAACCTGGGGCTCGAACCCATGGCCCGGCCGTTCCTGCCCGAAACCGAAGCCTTGATCGACCCGCAGACCTGCGAGCGTTTGCTGCGTGAACAGATGCCGGCCTGGCAGAAACACCTGACCTCGGACGACTACCCCGAATACACCTGGCATTGCCCGACGGTGCGTCTGCTGGTGGCCCGCCCGATGCTCTCGGCACCGCCCGGATACACGTCGTACCCGGACTGGGTGCCCACTGCCCTGGGCGGTATCCGCCAGACCATCGACCCGATGATCCAGGTGGCGGCCAAGACCATCGGCGCCACCCTGGTGGACCTGTTCACGCGCTCGGACCTACTGGCCGCGGCCCGTGACGAGTTCACCGAGCGTACCGGTGGCGGTATTGGCGGCACGCGCTGGCAGGCGCCGCTGCTGCCCAAGGATTTCAAGGTCCCCCATGACTTCCGCTGGCCCGAATACATCCGCACCGCACGCGGTGAAGAGTGGTGGATTCCTGCCCGGGACGACGAATAGCCGACCGGCGACGGCGCCTGCGGCGCCTTTTGAACAACGTGATTTCTTCTTGGACTGGCACTGCTCCCAGGTGCCATAGAAAGGTGTTACCTGCGATGAGTGCTATGACCGACTACCGTTCCAGCCATGTTCCCGGCCCTCGTGGCGCCGCCGACCTGGTTTTTCTGAATGGCCGTATCTACACCGTCAACGAGGCCGCCCCCTGGGCTGAGGCCGTGGCAATTCGAAACGGCAGTTTCGTAGCGGTGGGCGAGAATGACGACGTCGCCGAGTTCATCGGCCCGCGCACACAGGTAGTGGACCTCGATGGCCGTTTCGTGATGCCCGGCATCTATGACATGCACACGCACCCGGACCTGAAGCTTGCGCCGGGCTACTCCGGCTACCTGGAGGTCGGCGTCAGCGATCCGACCCCGGAGCAGGTGCGTCAGGCCATCCTCGACTATGCGGCCGAAAACCCTGGCGACGGCTGGGTGTATGGGCAGTACTTCGTGCGCTACACCTTCAAGCAGGCCGGGCTGGTGCCGTCGCGCCAGTGGCTGGACAGCGTGCTGCCCGATCGCCCGGTGGCCATCCTGGACCGCTCCTGGGGCTGCATGATGGTCAACTCCCGGGCCCTGGAGATTGCCGGTATCGATGCCGACACCGTCGACCCGCGCCACGGCTACATCGAGCGCGACAGCGTCACCGGCGAGCCGACCGGCATCCTGGTCGACGGCGCCTATGCGCTGATCCACGCCGCCATGCCGCCAACGCCGCAGCACGCCCTGAAGCGTGCCTATCGCGAAGGCGTGTGGTTCCAGAGTGGCCATGGCGTGGTGGGCACCAAGTATGTGCACGTCTGCGAGCACCGCCTCAATGCCCTCAAGGCCATCGACCAGGCCGGTGAGCTGTCGGTGCGCGTGGAGGCTGCGATCAGCTGGCAGGACGACATCTTCCCGGTCAAGCGCCGTTGGGAGCTGCTGGCCGGCGAGCGTCACTTCTATCGCAGCGCACGGCTCAACGCCAATGCGGTCAAGTTCCACTTCGATGGCACCCATGAATCCCGTTCGTCCTACCTGTCCACGGCATGGCCGGGAGAGGAGCGCTGGCGCGGTCACCTCAACCTGACGCCAGAGCACATCACCGACATGGTGGTGGACATGGACCGACGTGGTATCCGGGTGATTGCCCACTGCACCGGTGACGGGGCATCCGACCTGTTCCTCGATGCCGTGGCCACGGCACGTCGCAAGAACGGCCCCGATGGCGTACGCCACCAGTGTGCCCACAGCACCACGCTGCTGGACGGCAACCTGCCGCGCTTTGCCGCGCTCAATGTCACCGCCGAGTTTTCGCCGGTCGGCTGGTTCCCGTCGTCGTTCGCCAATGCCCGCGCGGTGTTCGGCGAGGACCGGATGCAGCGGGCCTACAACTTCAAGGGCGTGTTCGACCACGGCGGCGTCGCGGTGATGGGGACCGACTGGCCGGTCTCCAGCATCAACCCCTGGATCGGTTTCGAGGCCATGGTCACCCGGCAGAACCCGTTCGGCGAAGAGCAGGGCAGCTTCTACGGTTCCCCCATCACCCTGGAGCAGGCCATCCGCGTGATGACCATCAACGGGGCCTGGTGCATGGGGATCGAGGATAAGGCCGGTTCGATCGAAACGGGCAAGTCCGCCGACATGATCGTGCTCGATCGCAACCTGTTCGAGGTTGAGCCCAAGGGCAACATCCACAACACCCAGGTACAGCTCACCGTGCTTGAAGGCGAAATCACCTGGGACAGGAACGGCGAGTTCGATGCCAGCGCCCACGCGGCGACCTGGCGCCGCGAACTCCCCAACTTCTAAGGGGCGTACTCCATGAACAAACAGGCTCCCATTCCGGTGACGCTGGTGTCGGGGTTTCTCGGCTCCGGGAAAACCACGTTGCTCAACAAGATCCTGAGCAGCGATCACGGCCTGCGCATGGCGGTGATGGTCAATGACTTCGGTGCGATCAACATTGACAGCGACCTGATCGTCAGCCAGACCCAGACCACCGTCAGCCTGGCCAATGGCTGTATCTGCTGCACGGTCGAAAGCGACCTCATCGAGCAACTGAGCCGTTTGCTGAGCGACCGACAGAACCGGCCGGAGTACATCCTGATCGAGGCGAGCGGGGTGTCGAGCCCGGGCAAGATCGCCCGGACACTCAAGTACCCGCAGTTTCGCGAGGCGCTGGCGATCGACAGCATCGTCACCGTGGTGGACACGGAGCAGTTCGAGCAGTTGGAAGGTGAAATGGCGCAACTGGCCATGGACCAGCTGGACGTGGCGGACATCATCGTGCTGAACAAGGTGGACCGGGTCGAGCGCAGCCAGATCGAGGCACTCAAGAGCCGTTGGCTGTACCCCAGGGCGCGGATTCTCGAATGCCAATATGGCGACGTGCCACTGGAACTCATCCTGGGCGTAGGGCGCAACGACCCGTTTGCGACCCTTGCGCCTGCGAAGCCTGCCTCGCTGTTGAGCGTGGGCCGGCAAGAGGCGGATCACTCCAGCGTGTTCGAGTCCTGGAGCTTCGCCAGCGACAGGCCGATGGCGCTCGATACCCTGCGCTCGACCTTGGCCCAGCTGCCAGCGTCGATCTATCGCGCCAAGGGCACCCTGCACATTGCCGAGGTGCCTGGCACGCGTTTCATCATGCACCTGGTCGGCAGCCGCTGCGAAATCCTGCCCGACCGCGCCTGGGGAGAGGACAGGCCTCATACCCAGCTCGTGTGCATTGGCAAGCGGGGCACTCTGGCCCGTCAGGCGCTTGAAGTGAGCTTCGAGGCTTGCGCCGTCTGAGCACATCATGCACATGACGTGCTTCGTTCACACCAGGGTTGAAAACCCGTCTCTTGTTGATGTCCCTTCTCTGGCGTAGTCGCCGTGCCGTTTACGGCACTACGCCCTCCGTTTTTCCGGTCGGGTTCTTGTGCGACAGGTACAAAGGCCCGGCAACTCCCCGCTGCATTGCCCTTGGCTACCGCTCTGGCTTGAGCGGTTTCGGCCTTTTAGGCCATTTCAGGATTTGATTGTCCTTGGCGGCCCCAACGGTTTGGGGGTGCCGGCTTTTTAGTCCCTTTTGGTATACCAATGAATGGTGAGCAGAGATCAACAATGGGCCAAATTTAATTCGATTGTGGTTACCCGGCTTCTACTGAAAAATGCCTCCGGCGGTCTAGTAAAAATAACAGGAGAAGACCCAATGACCAGTTGTGCTCAGGCACTCGTCAAACTGCTTGAAGGTTATGGTGTGGACACCGTGTTCGGTATTCCGGGCGTGCACACTGTCGAGTTGTATCGCGGATTGCACGGTAGCCACCTTCGCCACATCAGCCCCCGCCACGAGCAGGGCGCAGGCTTCATGGCGGATGGATATGCCCGAGCCAGCGGCAAGCCGGGTGTGTGCTTCATCATCACAGGCCCCGGCATGACCAACATCCTCACCGCCATGGGCCAGGCCTATGCCGACTCGGTGCCGATGCTGGTGATCTCCACCACCAGCCGGCGCGAGCATCAGCGCTTGGGTCACGGTTATCTGCATGAACTGCCTGACCAGCGGGCGATGATCGCAGGCGTGTCTGCCTTCAGCCATACCCTGCAGCGCCCCCAGGAGCTGCCCGAGGTGATTGCCCGGGCCTTCGCCCTGTTCGGTTGCGCCCGCCCGCGTCCCGTCCATATCGAAATCCCCCTGGACGTGCTCGAAATGCCGGCCGACGGCCTGGACCTGCGCCCTCGCGCGCTGCCTTCGGCCAGCGCACCTGCCGCGACGGCGATCCATGAGGCTGCGGCGTTGCTGGGCAGTGCCAAGCGCCCGCTGATTCTTGCCGGTGGCGGCGCACGGGGTGCCAGCGATGCCCTGCGGGCCCTGGCCGAGCGCCTCCAGGCACCGGTCGCCCTGACCACCAACGCCCGTGGGCTCCTGGCACCGTCCCATCCTCTGTTGCTGGACGGTGTCCAGTCGTCCGCCCATGGCCGTGCGCTCTTTGCCCAGGCCGATGTGGTGCTGGCGGTAGGCACCGAGCTGGGTGAGACCGACTACGACTTCTTCGGCCTGGGCCCACTGGCCCTGGATGTGCCGGTCATTCGCCTGGACATCGATCCGATGCAGATCCTGGGGGTGCAACGCGCCGCCGTTGGCTTGCTCGGCGATGCACGGCTCGGGCTGCAAGCCCTGGAGGCGGCCCTGCCAGAGGCAACCGCCGACAGCGACTGGGCAGTGTCGAGCGTGCAGCGGGTCAACGCCGCCGAGCGGGACGGTTGGACCGGCAAGCAGCAGGCAATGCAAACTGTGCTGGATACGCTGCGTGACAGCCTGCCTTCGCCCATCCTGGTCGGCGATTCGACGCAACCGGTGTACCAAGGGGCCTTGGGCTATCGCGCACCCGCGCCTTGCACCTGGTTCAACGCCGGTACCGGTTACGGCACGCTGGGGTACGGCTTGCCGGCCGCCATCGGTGCCAAGGTCGCGTTGCCTGAACGTGCTGTCGTGGCCCTGGTGGGTGATGGTGGCATGCAGTTCTCGAGCGCCGAGCTCATCGCGGCCCGGGAACATGGCATCGGCGTCATCCTGGTCCTGTGGAACAACCAGTGCTACGGCGAAATCCGTGACTACATGACGGCACGTGAGATCCCGCACCTGGGCGTGGACATCCTGACGCCGGACTTCGCGGCCTTCGCGCGCTCCTGCCATGTTCAGCATCACACTGCCAGCAGCCTGTGCGCGTTGCGCGATCTGCTGCAAGGCCTGGATACCCGCGAGCCGCACTTCATCGAACTGAACGCCTCGGACTTCCTGCCCACCTGAGAAGGCTGCGTGAAACCCGCCGCCTCTTTTGCGGCGGTCGCTACTCGGTTGGGCTGATCAACAACAATGGGACATCGAAGAATGATCCACGAAAAAGGGCTGCCAAGCATGCAGTCCACCCCCGTCGTCGCCATTGATGACCTGCACAAAAGCTATGGCGATCACCATGTCCTGAAGGGCATCTCGCTGCGTGCCCATGAGGGGGACGTGGTGTCCCTGATCGGCTCCAGCGGCTCGGGCAAGAGTACGCTGCTGCGCTGCATCAACCTGCTGGAGATCCCCAATGCCGGCACGCTTCGCGTGAATGGCGAAGAGGTCAAGTTCAAGCAAGGGCGCGGCGGCGTGCAGGAAATCGCCGACCTGCGCCAGGTCGAACGGCTTCGCGCGACCTTGAGCATGGTCTTCCAGAACTTCAACCTGTGGCCTCATCGCACGGTCCTGGAGAACGTGATCGAGGCGCCGGTCCATGTGCTGGGCGAGAAGCGCCAGGATGCGATCGAGCATGCCGAGCAACTGCTCGAGAAGGTCGGGCTTGCGCACAAGCGTCATGACTACCCGTCTTTCCTGTCTGGTGGCCAGCAGCAGCGGGTCGCCATTGCCCGGGCACTGGCGGTGCGCCCCAAGGTCATGCTGTTCGACGAGCCCACCTCGGCGCTGGACCCGGAACTGGTCGGGGAAGTCTTGAAGGTGATCCGCGGTATCGCCGAGGAAGGCCGTACGATGATCCTGGTGACCCACGAGATGGCGTTCGCCCGGGATGTCTCCACCCAGGTGGTCTACCTGCACCAAGGCCAGATCGAGGAGCAGGGCCCACCGCAGCAGGTGATGCTGAACCCGAACAGCGAGCGCTGCCGCCAGTTCGTGATGGCTCAGCACAACCGCTGACAACAAGAACATTTCATCTGCCGGGGGCGTGCTGTCCCCTGTATGTCCGCTGCCAAAACCAAACAATAGTTGCAAAAGGACTGTTCAATGAAAAAGACCCTCGTTGCTTTCGTGCAGACGTTCATCCTGGCCGGGGCGCTCAATGTCGCTCATGCAGACGACAAAGTGGTGTTTGCAATCGCCCAGGAACCCTATCCGCCGTTTTCCTACAAGAACAGCAGCGGTGTCTGGAGCGGCTTCGAGCCTGAGCTGATCACCGAAGTGTGCAAGCGCATGCAGGCCGACTGCTCGCTCAAGGAACTGGCCTGGGACGGCTTGATCCCGGCGCTGCGCTCCAAGCAGGTCGACGTCATCATGAACTCGATGTCGATCACCCCCGAGCGCGAGCAGGTGGTCGACTTCACCGACCCCTACATCGAAACCCCGGCATTGTGGGTCGGCGATGCGGCCCTGGAGCTGACGCCAACGCCTGAAGGGCTCAAGGGCAAGACCATCGGCGTGCAGGGTTCGACCAGCCACTCGGCATACGTGAAGCAGTATTTCGGCGAGAACTCCACCATCCGCTACTACAACGACCAGGACGATCTGCTGGCCGACCTGCGCAGCGGCCGTATCGACATCATGCTCGCCGACAAGATTTCGGTGGAGCCGATGCTGGCGCTGCCGGACAACTCGATGCTCGAAGGCAAGGGCATCGCCCCGGCGGATCCGCTGTTCGGCAAGGGCATCGGCGCGGCGGTGCGCAAGGGCGACGATGCCCTGCGCGAGAAGCTGAACAAGGCCTTGAAGGCCGTGCGTGAAGATGGCACCTACGACGCCATCGGTGCGCGCCACTTCAAATCCAATGCTTCAGCTTCCCAATGAGACCTGTTGAAACGGGCGCGGTTGACCGGGTGCTTGTATGACCATTTCTGATATCTCCAATCTGCTGTTCGCCGAGGGCTGGGTTCAAACCCTGGTCCAAGGCGCGGTTAAAACCCTGGGTATTTCCCTGGGCGCCTTCGCGCTGGGTCTGTGCATCGGCCTGCTGGTCGCGCTGGCCAAGCTCAGGGGGCCTCGCTGGTTGGTCGCCTGCGCCAACTGCTACACCACGCTGTATCGCGCCGTGCCCGAGCTGCTGTTGATCCTGCTGCTGTACTACGCAGGCACCGACCTGCTGAACCTGGCGATGGCCGCCATGGGCCGGCCCAGTGTCGAGGTCAACGGCTTCATGGCTGCGGTCGTGGTGCTCGGGATTGTCCAGGGCGCGTATTCGGGCGAGGTGATCCGCGGGGCGATCGAGGCCATTCCGCCGGGGCTCGTCGAGGCCGGCAGGGCCTATGGCATGTCACGGGCAAAGTTGCTGAGCCGCATCATCCTGCCGTGCATGCTGCCCTTCGCCATCGCCGGCCTGTCCAACCTCTGGCTGGTACTGGTCAAGGACAGCGCACTGATCAGCGTGGTGGGCTACAGCGAGCTGCTGACCGCCGGGCGACAGGCTGCCGCCACTACCAAACACTACCTGCTGTTCTACCTGGCGGTCGCGGCGTTCTATTACGTCATCACCCTGATCTCCAGCATGGTGTTCCGCAAGTTCGAGTCCGGCTTCGAGCGCTGGATGCCCAGGAACGTATAAGGGGACGATCATGGATTTGTCATGGCTGAATAATTTTTCGACCGAATTGCTGCGTGGCGCCGGCCTGACCGTGCAACTGCTGCTGATCTCGGCAGGCTTTGGTTTCGTGCTGGCGATCGCGGTGGCCCTGGGGCGCCTGTCGAACAACGTCGTGCTGGCCAACGCGTCCAGGTGCTTCAGCAGCGTGATTCGCGGTACACCGCTGCTGGTGCAGATCTACATCCTCTACTACGGGGTTGGCAGTGTCCTGGCCGGCTTCCCCCTGATCAGGGGCGGGGTGTTGTGGCCCTACCTGCGCGAAGGGTTCTGGTACGTCGCGCTGGCCCTGACCTTGAGCGTCGGTGCCTATGTGGGCGAAGTGCTGCGCAGTGGCCTGCGGGCGGTGCCCAAGGGCGAGCTGGAAGCGGCACGGGCCTATGGCATGCGCCGTGGGCAGATCCTGCGCCGGGTCTGGTTGCCGCGTGCACTGCAGATGGTTCGCCCGACCCTGGCGGGGGAGAGCGTCATGCTGCTCAAGTCCACGGCGCTGGCTTCCACCGTTGCCGTGACCGATTTGCTGGGCGCCGCCAACATCGTGCGTTCGCAGACCCTGCGGGTCTATGAGCCGCTGCTGTTGGTGGCAATCACCTACATCGTCCTGGCCTTGATCATCGAAAAGAGCTTCAAGGCGATGGGCACCACTTCGCAGCGTCGAGTCCAGTGACTGACATTTTCGCGTTGGTTTGTACGCCAGAAAGGAATTTTCAATGAAGTACTCATCTTTGGTTCAACGCATCAGCGGCGAAAGCGTGGCCGCCTGGGACATCCACTATGCCGCCTGCCAGGCGCAGGAGCGGGGTGAGAATGCGATCATCCTGAGCATCGGCGATCCGGATTTCGCCACGGACGATGCGATCTGCGAGGCCGCGATCCAGGCCCTCAAGGACGGCGACACCCACTACACGCCAGTGGTGGGCCGGGCCAAATTGCGCGAAGCCATCGCGGCCAAGCAAAGCAAGCTGCTGGGCATGCAGGTGGCCGCCGAGAACGTCGCCCTGGTGGCCGGTGCGCAGAACGGCCTGTACGCCGCCGCCATGTGCCTGTTCGAAAGCGGTGACGATGTGCTGGTGCCTGAGCCGATGTACCTCACCTATGCCGCCAGCGTTCAGGCGTCCGGCGCGCGCCTGGTGTGCATCGAGCAGCCTGCCGACAAGGACTTCCGCCTGACGGCCGAAGCGCTCGAGGCCGCCCTGACCCCCAACACCCGGGGCATTGCACTGGCCACTCCGAACAACCCGACCGGCAACGTCTATACCCGCGAGGAACTGGAGGCCGTTGCAGAGGTTGCCCGCCGTCACGACCTGTGGGTGATCTCCGACGAGGTCTACTGCCAGCTGACCTACGGCGCGCCGCATATCAGCATCGCCAGCATGGATGGCATGGCCGAGCGCACCGTGGTGCTCAACAGCCTGTCGAAATCCCACGCCATGACCGGCTGGCGGGTGGGCTGGATCGTGGCCCCCCAGGGCCTCATCCAGCACCTGGACAACCTGCTGCTGTGCATGCTGTACGGCCTGCCGGGCTTCGTTCAGGAAGCGGCGCTCAAGGCCATCGAGCTGGACGATGAAATCGTCGACTCGGCCCGCGAGGTCTACACCCGTCGACGCAACCTGATCGCCCGGGAGCTGGACGGCGTCCCGCTGATCAAAGGCAAGGTGCCCGAGGCGGGCATGTTCATGCTGCTGGACATCCGTGCGACGGGCATGTCGGGGGTCGACTTCGCCTGGGCGTTGTTCCGCGAGACCGGCGTTTCGGTCCTGGATGCGCAAGCCTTCGGCGCCAGCTGCGCAGGCTTTGTGCGGGTGTCGTTCACGGTCGCTGACAAGGACCTGCTGGACGCGTGCCAGCGGATCCGCCAGTTCATCGAGAAACTGCAAGCCGGTCTCTGAACCCCATCCCCGCTCGATGCTTCGAAGACCCAGCGCTCGCAAGAGGCTGGGTCTTCAAGTTTCATGTCGCGCTCTAACGCACGGCGCATGGCCACACAGCAGGGCCGGCGCGCTTGTGGAGGTAATACGATGCTTGATTCTGAATGCTCATCCGACGTCGTCGCGGGTGTGCGCGTCGGTGACCAATGGCTTGCCGACGGGCCGCTGCTCGAGGTCTTCAACCCTGCCACCGAGGCTCACCTGGCCATGGTCAGCACGGGCGACAGTGAAACCGTGGACCTGGCTGTGCAAAGCGCCGTGCGTGCTTTCGGGACGTGGTCGACAACCACGGGGGCGTTCCGTGGCGACCTGCTGAGGCGGATCGCCGAGGGCGTACGGCAGAACCGGCAACAGCTGATGACGCTGCAATCGCGCAACAACGGCAAGCCATTGGCCGAGGCCGGGCTCGACGTGGACGACGTGATTGCCACCTTTGAGTACTACGCGGACCTGGCCCAGGGCCTGGATGCCGCGCAGGACTGCGGCGTGGCACTGCCCAGCGGTGATTTTGCCGCCCGCCTGCGGCGTGAGCCCTGTGGCGTCGTGGCGTTGATCGTGCCCTGGAACTTCCCCATGGTCACCACCGCCTGGAAGCTTGCGCCGGCTCTGGCGGCAGGGTGCACGGTGGTGTTGAAACCGTCCGAGGTCACGCCGCTGCCGGAGCTTGCGCTGGCGCGGATCATTCTCGACGCCGGCCTGCCAGCGGGCGTGCTGAACGTGGTGTGTGGCACGGGCATCGCGGTTGGTGCACCGCTGTCGAGCCACCCGCAGGTGGCCAAGATTTCCTTTACCGGCAGCAATGCGGTGGGGGTTCAGGTGATGCAGCGGGCCGCGGAGACGGTGAAGGGCGTGAGCCTCGAGCTTGGCGGCAAATCCTCGCTCATCGTGCTGGAGGACGCCGACCTGGGGCTGGCGGTGGAGCTGGCCTGCGGCGGAGGGTTCTACAACGCTGGCCAGATGTGCTCGGCCACCAGCCGGGTGCTGGTGGCCGAGCACCTGGCGGACGCCTTCGTCGAACAGGTCAAGGCTCGCGCGCAGGCGATCTGCGTTGGCGATCCCTTTGTCGAGGGCGTCCAGATGGGGCCGTTGGTCAACCGCGCCCAGTACGAGCGGGTGCTGAGCCATATCGCCCGCGGGCTGGCCTGCGGCGCCCGGCTCGAATGCGGCGGCCAGCGGCCAGCGGGCCTGGACCGCGGGTTCTATGTCGCGCCGACGGTCTTCACCGACGTGGCGTTGGACAGCAGCGTGTGGAACGAGGAGATCTTTGGCCCGGTGATCTGCATTCGCCGCTTCGGCTCGGAAGCAGAAGCCGTTGCACTGGCCAATCAAAGCGACTTTGGTCTGGTGGCCACGGTGGTCAGCAAGAACAATGAAGCGGCCAACAGAGTGGCCGATGCCCTGCAGGCCGGCATGGTCTGGATCAATGCGCCGCAGGTGATCTTCCCGCAGACTGCGTGGGGCGGATACAAGCAGAGCAGCATCGGACGTGAACTCGGCCCTTGGGGGCTGGCATCGTTCCAGGAGCTCAAGCACGTGGTGCGGGCGGTCTGACCGCCACCCGTGGCCCCGGGGGCTCCCGGGGTTGTCGGGGCGTCGAGCTTGCCGCCAGCGATCGGACGCTACACTTTCCATCGTTGGAATACACTGGCATGGCCGAACCGGAGGGGCTCCCCATGCGCAAGCGTTGTCTACCGATGCCCTTGCCACTGGCATTCTCCATGCTTGCCTGCACGGCTGCCTGGGCAATGGACCCGTGCAAGCACCTGGTCGCCACGGGCAACCCCGAATACCCGCCTTACCTGTGGCGTGACCCGCAGAATCCGCAGCAACTGATCGGTGCCAATGCCGACCTGCTCAAGCGTCTCGGCAGCGAGCTTGGCCTGGAAATCGATGTGGTCTATGGCGGCCCCTGGTCGCGGGCGCAGGAAGAGGTCAAGACCGGGCGGATGGACCTGATCGCTGGTTCCTTCCGCACTGCGTTGCGCGAAGAGACGATGGACTTCATCTCACCCCCTTTCCTGAACACCCCCAGTGTGGTCTGGGTGCGTCACGACAACCCGTTCTCCTACAGCGGCTGGGACGATCTGAAGGGGCGCAGCGGCGGGACCCTGGTCAACAACAGCTACGGCCAGCAATTTGACGATTACGCCAGCGCCAACCTGAACCTCGAAGCGGTCCCCAGTGCTGCCCAGGCGTTCCAGAAGCTGTTGTTCAAGCGCAACGATTACGTGATCTATGAGCTCTACCCGGGGCTGGCTTTGGCCCGGACGCTGGGAATCACCAAGCAGGTGCAGGCCCTGGCCCCTGCCGTTTCCAGCGAGGGGCTGTACCTGACGTTCTCGCATCACTCGCCCTGCAACCAGCCCTCGCTCAGGGCGCTGCTGGCGCAAAAACTGACCGATCTGGTCAGCAGCTCGGTGCCCAGGCAACTGTTGGAGCAGAACCTCAGGCGCTGGGAGAGCCAGCAGAATCAGCAGGGTGCTGCGGGCGCGCCATGATGTCAGTCGAACCAGTTCAACGCACGAGGCTCGCAATTGAGAACACATCTGCGCGTTTCGCTGGGCTGCCCGACTAGGGATGCACGAGGCGGTAGCCCTTGAAGTCGATCCGCTTGGCCAGGTCGATATGACAGGGGGCGGACAACTTGAAGTGATACCCCTCGATGGAGTTGTCCATGATCACCTTCCAGTTGGCCACCACCACGCTCTGGTCGAAAATGTCGCAAACCAAGAACTGCCCGGGCTCGACGAATTCGTTACGGTGGCCGGCCAGATGCCAGGCACTCATGAAGATGCGATCGCGTTCGGCGGCGAAGACCTGTTCGTCGAAGAAGTACCGCGAGGGCAGGGTGAAAGCGTGTTCGGGACGCTGTTCGATGGAAGTGCTGCGTTTGAACTGCTCGACGGATTGCATGGCTGGTCTCCTCCAGACACTGCCCCTTGGGTTCGGTCAGGGGCTTGCTCGGGAGTTAATCTAGGGGAGGGTGAAAGGCCGCTCTTGATGGAAAGCGACAACATTCGCCGATGTGTGCTTCGGCCGTATTGGATGGCATCAGGGCAGCGTCTTTGCCCCTTGCCCGGTATCGCTCGCAAAGGTTTTGATTTTTTTGAAAAAAATGCTTTACAGACAGGTGTCACCACCTTAATATGCGCGCCACACGACAGGCACATAGCTCAGTTGGTTAGAGCACCACCTTGACATGGTGGGGGTCGTTGGTTCGAGTCCAATTGTGCCTACCAAACGAAAGTCCCGGGTTTCCGGGCACGAGAAGGGCGATCCGAAAGGGTCGCCCTTTTTGCTTTTGCAGATTTTTTGCAAAACCTCCCGCCTAGAGGAAGAACGCCCGGTCCAAGCGATTTATATACGGGGCCTGGGAGCTTTTTCTTGAGCGTGTGCAAATCCAAATTTAACGTCGAGTGAAAGCGAGCTGGGGCCGGACTCCGAGTGCAATGAAGTGCAGCCTACAATTACGCCCCATGGCAGTCATTTTCCAGGGGACGGGGGCGCGCTGAATGACTTGCCGGGAGGTTATGGCGTTGAGGTATGCCCATGGATGGGCAGTTGAGGAATAGCCAGCCCTTGGGCAATGGCACTGGCTTCAAGCTTTGCACGCTCCGCGTCCAGAAAACCATACGTGGCTTGCAGGGTGGTGATCTTCGCTTGAATTTCAGCCATCTTGCTGGCGACCAAGGCTGCGCCTTGCGCGCAATCGATCGTATTACCCCGCTTGGCCGCCAGGATGTCCCTGATCTCAGCGAGTGAAAAACCTGCACTCCAGAAGGTGTCTCGCGGTAACTCGGCGGCCGCTGTATGACGTTTTGTCACTCGATCTGTATCTAACGACCTTCCATGAACCTCCGTACCATCCCCGCTCCATCTAGCCGCATACCTCAGGGATGGCGAAATCCGATTGTACTGCCGTAGCCGGGTATCCATTTCGTCATCTCTCCCTATTAGGAGTAACGCCATGCCTGAACTGTCCAATGTGCTTGCCTATGGCTTGGTCTCACTTGGCATGGTGCTGACCCCGGCCCGAATATGGTCTATCTCATCTCGAGGTCTATCTGCCAGGGGCGGATGGCCGGGCTGGTTTCCCTGGGCGGCGTGGCGTTGGGTTTCGTCGTCTATATGGTTTGCGCCGCATTGGGTATCACCGCCTTGGTCCTGGCGGTTCCCTATGCGTACGACGCCCTGCGCCTTGGCGGCGCGCTCTATCTTCTCTACCTCGCCTGGCAGGCGGTAAAACCCGGAGGCCGTTCTGCATTCCAAGTGCGCGAGCTGCCCAAAGACAGCCCGCGCAAGCTGTTCATGATGGGCTTTATCACGAACGTGCTGAACCCAAAAATCGCGGTCATGTATTTGTCGCTGCTGCCCCAGTTCATCACGCCCATTGGCAATGGCAGCGTACTTGCACAATCCATCGTGCTGGGCATGACACAGATCGTCATCAGCGTGAGCGTCAACGCGCTGATTGTGATCATGGCGGGCTCTATCGCTACGTTTCTCGCAAGCAGGCCCGTGTGGCAGATCGTGCAGCGCTGGCTGATGGGAACGGTCCTCGCGGGCTTGGCCATGCGCATGGTTGTCGAAGGGCGACGCTGAATCAGGCGATGAATGCGGAGGGCGGGGCAATCCGTCTACGAGGACGGATACCCGTCATACCGGCCTGACCGTGTCATCTTCCTGTTTGCCGGATGGACTAGGCTTTTCGGATGCCTTTTAAAGATCAGGGTTCGCCCCATGAGACTGTCCGATTTCATTGAAAACGACATGGAAGCGATTCTCCAGGCTTGGGAGAACTACGCTCGTTCGGTTGAAACAGAGCTGCCGAAGCAGGATTCTGCCGGCTTGCGAGATCATGCCGAGAAGATGCTGCGCACTGTTGCCGCAGACATGCGAATCCCTCAGACCAAGCACCAACAGACTGAAAAGGCACAAGGACGGGGGCCCAGGAGTTCCAGCGATACAGCAGCGCAGAGCCATGCCGTCGCTCGCTTGATAGCTGGTTTTTCAATGGACCAGATGGTGTCCGAATACCGGGCATTGCGTGCAAGCGTTTTGTCACTATGGCTCACCCAGGAGTCGTTGGGAGAGGCGGATCATGTCCAGGACATGATCCGGTTCAATGAAGCGATTGACCAGGCTCTTGCCGAGTCGATAGCGGCGTATGGAGCAGCAGTCGAATCGACCCGAAAAATGGTGCTCGCCGTGCTTGGTCATGATTTGCGATCGCCCTTGGGCGCCATACTCATGGCTGGCGGGCTGATTCAGCGACAGACGGGGTTGGATGACAGGGGCAGGGCGCTGGCTACCCAGATTTGTACCAGCGCACACCGAGCAGACGTCTTGATCAAGGATCTGCTGGATCTGGCCCGCTGCAATCTGGGTACTGGCATTCCAGTGGACTTGCGCAGGGTGGAGTTGAATCCCATTTGCCGTGCTGTGATTGACGAACTGCGCACGGCTTTCCCTCAGGCGAAGATCCTTTTGGATGAGCAGGCGTACATCACGGGTCAATTCGATCCTGACCGCATTGCCCAGGTTTTTACCAACCTGATAGGCAATGCCGTGCGTCATGGTGATGCAACGGCCCCGATCAGGATAACGGTGACCAAGGAGCAGGGTGTTCCACGGGTTCGTGTCCAGAACTCGGGGGATCCTATTCCACCCGAAGTGATGCCGTATATCTTCAAGCCGGAGGGTAGATACTCAAGCTATTCATCCGGTGAGCGGGGTTCTGCGGCGGGACTTGGCCTTGGCCTGTTCATCGCATCGGAGATCGTTGCGAGCCACGGTGGCAGAATCGAGGTGGAATCCAGCAAAGAGGAAGGGACGACATTTGAGGTGGTTCTGCAGGCTCCAGCTGGGTGACTCCAACTCACCACCTGACCCCCTCGGCATCTGCAGCTTGTATGTAGAGCCCTGTTTTACAGAGGTTGCCAGGCCGATTGTCTGAAGGAACACTGCCAGTCCCCTGCAAAGTCCCGCGTCAACAGGTGGCCGCTGCGCACAGCCATACGGCTGGCCAAGCACTCTCAACGAGGGCTCAAGCCCGCAAAGGGCTTGAGCCCAGCGCAGGTCAGATCAAGCCTTCGGCCTGTAGAGTCTTCTGCACGGCCGGGCGGTTGGCGACGCGTTTCTGGAACTGCGTCACATTTGGCCAGGGTGAAAGGTCAATGCCCAGCATTGGTGCCCAGTTCACGATGGTGAACAGGTAGGCATCGGCCACGCTGAAGGTTTTGCCGGTCAAGAAATCCTTGCCTTGCAATGCCTTCTCCACGAAGCCCAGGCGTTTGCCAAAGGTATCGATGGTTTTGCTCTTGGCCTCTGGGCTGATGCTCGGGTTGAACAAGGCTGCGAGGGTCTTGTGCACCTCGGTGCCAATGAAGTTCAGCCATTCCTGCACCCGCGCGCGCTCCAGCGAGCCCGCAGGGGGCAGCAGGTTGGCCTGGGGTTTCTGGTCGGCGAGGTATTGGATGATGGCCGGCCCCTCGGTGAGGACCTCACCGTTATCGAGCTGCAGGGCCGGAACATAGCCCTTGGCATTGATCGTGTAGTAATCCGCGCCGCTGGCAGTCGTATGGTTCTTGAGGTCGACTTTTTCGACGGTGTAGGGCAGGTCCAGTTCGTTGAGTACGATGTGCGGCGAGAGTGAACAGGCACCTGGCGAGTAAAAGAGCTTCATTTTCTTCTCCCATTGAGCGGGTCAGCCGTGGGAAGGCTGGCGAGGTGAGGCACTGTGCAGCGCACTGGTTATGACACCAAAGCTGGATTCAACGCAAGCGGCGTTCCGCCCGCAATCGCACCAGCGGTGAGGCCAACAGGATCACTGCTGTTGACAGTACCCAACCAACGCCATGCATTTCAGTTCACTGTGCGCCCCGGTCAACGGGCGGGCCTGGGGATTGAACGTGGTCCTGTTCTTCATCGCTTCCAGCCACCCGCACGGCGTATTGCAGTCGTTCGTTGTGCATGAACATTGAATGAGCCTCGCCGATGTGCCGGGGCGGTGGGCCGCCCCGGCAAAGGATGGATGATTAGCGTTCGTCGTCGCTTTTGCGTCCGCCCCCGTGGCTATGCTGGCCACCTACACGGCCTGCTTCCGAGGCTTTTTCGCGGTCATTGGCGAAGTTGCCGCCTGACGCCTGGCCGCCTTTCTTGCCGGCCTCGGAGGCGCGCTCAGGATCGTTCTTGAAGTTGCCACCGGACATCTGACCGCCTTTGTGGCCAGCCTCCGAGGCACGCTCAGGATCGTTCTTGAAGTTGCCGCCGGACATCTGCCCGCCTTTATGCCCCGCTTCCGAGGCCCGCTCCGGGTCGTTGGCAAAATTGCCGCCCGAGGCGTGGCCACCCTTGCGGCCGGCTTCAGAGGCTTTTTCCCGGTCGTTGGCGAAGTTGCCAGGGTTGGTGTTGGCGCTGCCGCCTTGGTTGCCATGTTTGTCTTGATTGTCAGCCATGATCTTTCACCTCATGTCGGTTACACAGGAAGGTCTGTGTTCAGTTGTGACATGTGCCGGCGCTGCGCCTCGCAAAGTTCTTCGAAATGGCAGACGGGTTGCTTTAAGGATTGGCCGGCCAATGTTTCAAGTGCCAAAGCCAACCTCCATTGATTGTCTCGCGCACCTTTCGGGCGTGAAGGTATTGGGTGCAGGGATCACAGGTGCGCAAGCAGTCGAGGTGAGCCGGCATGTGTCCCACGGGTCGAACAGAGCGTCCTTTGTGCAGTCTTCCGGGAAGACGCGCCTGCCAGCTTCCGAAGCTTCATTCGTACACACCGTATGCCTGGACCTAAACCCCGCACACCGAAAGCCCGCGCCACGATCATTTGTCTACGTAACGGAAAGATCCTGCTCGTGCGCAAGAAACGGGCAAAGTGGAACTTGCCAGGCGGCGTCATCGAGCCAGGGGAGTCTCCCCGGCGAGCAGCCGCTCGGGAGTTGCATGAAGAGGCCTCTTTGCGCTGCCACGCCCTGCATGCGCTTTGCACGCTCACGGTCGGCAATGTGCTTCACCACATCTTCACGACCAACCTTGGCGATGACGAGCGTCCCTCACCCAATCATGAAATAGTGGCCTGCAAATGGGTCATGCGCAGTGAACTGAAACGCATGGCGTTGAAAGCCACCACGGCGGCATTGCTGGCGAGGGACCTGCCTGCGCTGTCGGCAACCATATGACTCCATCTGCAGGCCAGGGCGGGGCAATCGGTGTCACAGGCCGAGCATGTTGTAGTGCACGTAGTACATGATCCACAACGACAGGCCCACCAGCAGCAGGATGATGACCACCGTGAACACCAGCGCCACCAGGTTCCAGCGCTGCTCGCGTGCGGTGGTCAGGTGCAGGAAGAACACCACATGCACGACGATCTGCACCAGCGCGCAGGCCAGTACCAGCAGGAAGGTCATGCTGCGCGGCAGGCTTGGGTACATCGCGAGCCCGAAGGGGATGAGGGTCAGCAGCGCCGCCAGCAAGAACCCGACGTTGTAGGCTTTGGGGCTCGACTGGCTGGCCCCGGCACTGCTATGCACCTGGCTTTCACTGGTCATCAGATCACCCCGAACACATAGACGACGGTAAAGACGCAGATCCACACGATATCCAGAAAGTGCCAGAACAGGCTCAGACAGCTCAGGCGTGTGGAGTTGACGCAGCACAAGCCACGTTGTTGAACCTGGATCATCAATACGGCCATCCACACCAGCCCGATCAGCACATGCAACCCATGTGTACCGACCAAAGTGAAGAACCCGGTGAGAAAGGCGCTGCGCTGTGGGCCATGGCCCTCGGCGATCAGGTGGTGGAACTCGTTGATCTCCATGCCGATGAAGCCAAGGCCCAGCACGAAGGTCATGCCCAACCACTGCAGGACCCGGCGCTTGTCCCTGCGATGGTTGGCCAGCATGGCATAGCCGTAGGTGATGCTGCTGAACAGCAACAGGAAGGTCTCGACCAGCACATAGGGCAGCTCGAAGAGGTCAGCACCGCCGGGCCCTCCCGCCACGGCCTGGCCGAGCACGGCGTAGGTGGCGAACAGCGTAGCGAAGAGAATGCAGTCGGTCATCAGGTAGACCCAGAAGCCGAACAGGCTCAGGGAGCCGGCATCTTCGTAGCCTTGTTCCTGCTGATGGGCCGTTTCGTTCAAGACGACATGGGACATGGCTCAGGCCTCCGCCATCAGCTGGCGCCGTTCGGTTTCCACGCGCTCAACCTCTTCGGCGGTCACGTAGTACTCGGTGTTCTGGTCGTAGCTGCGCACGATCAGCGTTGCCACGGTGGCCAGCAGGCTGACGATGACCAGCCACCAGATATGCCAGACCAGAGCAAAACCCAGGACCGTGCTGAGCACGCCGATCACCACACCCAGGCTGGTGTTGCACGGCATGTGTATCTTGCGGAAATCGGCCTCGACCAGCGTCTTGACGCCGCGTTCCTTCATCCCCCAATAGGCGTCGATGCCGTCCACCGTCGGCTGTTCTGCGAAGTTGTAGAACGGCGGTGGCGAGGCGGTGGCCCATTCCAGGGTGCGTCCATCCCAGGGGTCGCCGGTGTGGTCGCGGTTCTCGTGGCGCTTGCGGATGCTCACCACCAGTTGCATGACCTGGCAGGCCACACCGCAGAGGATGATCAGAACCCCAAGCATCTCCAGCAGCAGGAACGGGCGCCATTGCGGCACGTCGAAGTGGTTCAGGCGCCGGGTCATGCCCATGAAGCCGAGAAAGTAGGAGGGCATGAAGGCAAAGTAGAAGCCGGTCAACCAGCACCAGAACGCCACCCGGCCCAGCGGGTCGTAGAGCTTGAAGCCGAAGGCCTTGGGGAACCAGTACGTCAGGCCGCACAGGTAGCCGAACACCGCACCACCGGTGATCACGTTATGGAAATGCGCGATCAGGAACAGGCTGTTGTGCAGCAGGAAATCAGCGCCGGGAACCGCCAGCAGCACGCCGGTCATGCCACCGATGCTGAATGTGACGATGAAGCCGACCGTCCACAGCATCGGCGTTTCAAAGCGCACCCGTCCTCGGTACATGGTGAACAGCCAGGTGAAGATCTTCACTCCGGTGGGAACGGCGATGATCATGGTCATGATGCCGAAGAAGGCATTGACGTTCGGCCCCGCGCCCATGGTGAAGAAGTGGTGCACCCAGACGATGAACGACAGTACGGTGATGACGATGGTCGCCCATACCAGCGAGTAGTAGCCGAACAGCCGCTTGCGCGAGAACGTCGAGGCCACCTCCGAGAAGATGCCGAATGCCGGGAGGATGAGGATGTACACCTCCGGATGTCCCCAGGCCCAGATCAGGTTGATGTACATCATGGGGTTGCCGCCCATTTCATTGGTAAAGAAATGCATGCCCAGGTAGCGATCGAGGCTGAGCATGAACAGGGTGGCAGTCAGGATGGGGAAGGCGGCCAGGATCAGGATCGAGGTGCACAGCACTGTCCAGGTGAACACGGGCATGCGGAACAGGGTCATGCCGGTGGTGCGCATCTTGAGGATGGTGACGAAGAAATTCAGCCCTGTGAGCAACGTCCCGATGCCGGATATCTGCAATGACCATATGTAATAGTCCACACCCACCCCAGGGCTGTAGCCGATGCCCGACAGCGGCGGGTAGGCGACCCAGCCGGTGCGGGCGAATTCGCCGACACCCAGCGAGAGGTTGACCAACAGCGCACCGGCGACGAACAGCCAGAAGCTCACGGAATTGAGGAAGGGGTAGGCCACGTCGCGAGCGCCGATCTGCAAGGGCACGACGATGTTCATCAAGCCGACCACGAACGGCATGGCCATGAAGAAGATCATGATCACGCCGTGGGCGGTAAAGATCTGGTCGTAATGCTCCGGCGGCAGGTAGCCCGGCGAGCCATCCGAGGCCATGGCCTGCTGGGTGCGCATCATCAGGGCATCGGCGAACCCGCGCAGCAGCATCACCAAGGCGACAATGATGTACATCACGCCGATACGCTTGTGGTCCACCGTGGTGAACCACTCCTTCCATAGGTACGTCCACTTGCCCTTGTAGGTGATCGCGCCCACGCCCGTCAGGCCGATCAGCCCGACCACGGCCAGGGTGTACATGATGATGGGCTCGCCCAGGGGAATGGCGTCCCAGCTCAACTTTCCGAACATATGCCTTACTCCTCGCGCTCTTGCGACGAATCGCCCTGGGGTTGGCTGATGCGCCGCTCGACCTCGCGGGATCGGTCGACGCCTTGGTACTTGTCGATCAATGACTGGAACAACCGTGGGTCGACCGCAGCGTAGTGCTCCACCGGGTGAGCGATGCTGGGCCTGGCCAGTCGTGCATAGCCGGCCTGGTCGAGCCTGCGCCCGGCGTCACGCACCTGGGCGACCCAATCGTCGAAGTCGGCCTGGTCCAGGGCCAGAGTCTTGAAATGCATGTCGGAAAAGCCGGGGCCGTTGTAGTTGGCGGCGATGCCGGTATAGGTGCCCGGGTGGTCTGCGATCAGGTGCAGTTGCGTCTGCATGCCGGCCATGGCGTAGATCTGCCCGCCCAAGGCAGGGATGAAGAACGAAGTGATGGCGCCATCGGAGGTCACCCGGAAATCCACCGGCGTGCCTACAGGCATGGCCAGCTCGTTCACCGAGGCGATACCGAGCTGCGGATACACGAAGAGCCACTTCCAGTCGGTCGCGATGACCTGCACCTTCACCGGGGGCTTGTCGGCGTCAAGCGGGCGGTAGGGGTCAAGTGCGTGGGTTGAACGCCAGGTGACGATGCCCAGCACTATGATGATGAGCAGCGGCACCCCCCAGACCACGGCCTCGATGGTGCGTGAGTGGCTCCATTCAGGGGTGTAGCGCGCCTTCTCGTTGGAGGACCGGTAGTGCACCGAGAACACCAGCGCCATGATCATCACGGGCACCACCACGATCAGCATCAGCAGCGTGGCGAGAATGATCAGGTTGCGCTCCTGCAGCCCGACCTGCCCCTTGGGATTGAAAAGCACCATGTCACAGCCTGACAGCTGCAGCGCGACGATACCCAGCACCAATAGCCCGGCCAGCCGAGCGGCTTTCATGGATCCCGTTGCCATGCCCTTGTCCTTTTGAAGGTTGCGAATGTTTAGGCTTGTTGGGTTAGAAGCGGGGCGTTGGCGGGAAGGTTGTATGTAATCCGAAGATTGCCGACGAGCGGAGGGGCTGAACCCGGCCCATGGGCATGGCCGAACAGAGGAGGAGCGCAGGCAGGTGCGCCAGGAGGGGAGCCGCCTCAGGTGGCCGGATGCGGGAAGGACGATCCGAGAGGGTCGCCCTTTTTTGCAGGTGCAAGACTTTTGCACCCCCCTCTGAAGGTTGCCCGTTTAGAGCTTGCCGGTCACCAGGCATCCATCATGGGTTCACTGTGGCTGGCGGGGTGCCGTAGCCTCCATGGGCGCCTGGCGAAGGGTCGCACTGCGGGTCACGAGGTCCTGCCAGGCTGGTTTGTGGGCGAACTGTTCGCGCAGGTAGTTGGCAAGATCGGCCACCTGCTGGTCATTCAGACTGTGGCGAAAGCCAGGCATGTAACCCAGATCGCCTTGGGCCGGTTCGTGAATGCCGTCCAGGATGATCCGCAGCAGGTTGTCCGGGTTGTTGTCATGCACGCTGGTGTTCAGTGCCAACGATGGGCGTACGCCGAACAGCTGCGGGCTGTCTCCATCATGGTGACAGGCCATGCAGGCCCCCGAGAACAGGCGTGCGCCGGGGCTTGCGACAGGCCGCAGGCGACCATAGCTTTGCTGGTTCAGGCGTTGGGCCTGCTCCTGGTCCTTATTCGTCGGGCCTTCGGGCAAATAGGACGCCACATAGTGGGCGAGTGCGCGCAGGTCGTCTTCGGGTTGTACCGACAGCCCCTGCGCCACGACAGGGCCCATGGGGCCGGTGGCCACGCCATGGTAGGCCGAGTAACCATGGTGCAAGTAGTTGTAGAGGCTTTCCTCGTTCCAGGCGATAGGGGCGGAGGATTGCCGGTTCAGGGCCGGTGCATTCCAGCCTTCGGCCTGGCCTCCGGCGAAATGCGCGTCGCCGGTCTTTTCCGCGCCGAGTGCATTGCGCGGCGTGTGGCAGGCACTGCAATGGCCAAGGCCTTCGGCGAGATAGGCCCCCCGGTTCCATTGGCTGTCTCGTGCCGGGTCGTTCTGGTAGGCGCCGGCGCGCAGGAACAACAGGTTCCAGCCGGCCATCAGGATGCGCTGGTTATAGGGGAAGGGCAGGTCGGTGGGCGGATTGTCGGTCTTCACCGCCGGCTGGCTCATCAGGTAGGCATAGATCGCCTTCAGGTCCTCGTCGCGGGTGCGGGTGAAAGCGGTGTAGGGGAAGGCTGGATAAAGGTAGCTGCCATCCCTCGCGACGCCGTGGCGCATGGCGCGTTCGAAGGCCGCATAGGACCAGTCGCCAATGCCGGTCTGCCGGTCCGGTGTGAGGTTGGTGCTGTAGATGGTGCCGAACGGGGTCGGCAACGGCAGCCCGCCGGCATTGCGCGGTCCGCCTTTGGCGGTGTGGAAGGCCACCAGACGTTCTCCGCGGGCGATTTCATCGGCGCTGAACGTTGTCGGGGCGCCGCTCAGCGGAGCGATCGCAGGTTGCCATGCATAGCCCAATGCGAGGGCGCCGATGATGGCGATGAGGCCGATGGCCGGCCCATATGTGCTTTTTTCATCTGTCAGTCATCCACTGCGTGGGCGCCGTGACACCCTGGGAAAAGTCATGCCGATACCTTGCGCAGTGCCGCGAGGACACGCTCAGGGGTGAACGGAACCTTTCGCAGTCGGGCACCGGTAGCATCGAAGATCGCGTTGGCAATGGCGGCGGCGCTGGGGACCGAGGCGGACTCGCCGGCCCCCATGGACGGGTCCTCCGGGCGGTCGAGCAGCAGCACGTCGATTTGCGGCACGTCCGGGAAACCGAGGATGGGGTAACCGCCCCATTCCAGGCTCGTCACGCCCTGGCGGTCGAAGGTGGCGAACTCCATGAGTGCCCGGCTGGTGGCCTGGATCACGTTGCCGTGCACCTGATGAAGTACCCCGGCGGGGTTGATCATGCGGCCGGCGTCCTGGGCTATCCAGACCTTCACCACGCGTACTGCGCCGTTCTTGGGGTTGACCTCGACATCGGCTACCCAGGCGGTCCAGGCCGCGCCGAATCCGGGGAACTTGCTATGGAAGTAACGCGCATAGGCGAACCCCCGCCCCTTCAACACACCGCTGTCGCTGGCCTGGGGCTTGCCGGCGGTGCGCGGCTGCCAGTCGGCGCGCTGGGCCAGGGCATCGATCAGTGCCAGGGCCCGGTCGTCATCCAGATAGCGGCGTCGGTAGGCGATCGGGTCGACCCCGGCCAGGTGCGCCAGTTCGTCGATGTAGGACTCATGGGCGAACACGTTGGGCAATGCCGATACGCCACGCATCCAGGACGCCCGGACAACGGGGGCGGCATCGTTGGCGATGACCCGCATGTGCGGGTAGTGGTACTGGGGAATGGCGGTGCGGTCGCCCATGTCTGCCACCTGGGAAACGGCGGGTATGCGCCCGGTGAGCAGCAGCGCCAGCGTGGGGGCGCCGTTGGAGGGGTAGCAGGTGGCGAAGTCGTAGGCGGCCACCTGGCCCTGGGCGTCGAGCCCGCCACGGATCTCGACCAGTTGCGCCGTGCCCTTGGGTTCCCAACCATGCTCCTGTTCACGCATTAGCTGCACCCGTACCGGCCTGCCGACCGCCTGGGCGAGCAGGACGGCATCGGCGCTCACGTCATCGGCGCCGTTGCGACCGTAGCAGCCTGAGGCCTCCATGCGAATCACCTCGATCTCGCGGGTATCACGCTTGAGCAACGTGGCCAGGTCGTTGCGCAGGTCGTGCGGGTTCTGCGATCCGGACCACACCTGCACGCGCTTGTCATCGACTTGCGCCAGGGCGCATGAGGGGCCGATGGAGGCGTGCAGTTGGAAGGGCCAGACGTAGGTGGCCGACAGGGGCGTGGCCGCGTCCTTGAGGATGCGTTCGATGTCCGGCTCGTCCTTGAGCACTCGTGGGTGCTTGGGGTGCTGGCGCAGGGTGTCTTCAAGTTGCTCCAGTTCAAGCGGCGGCAGGCCCTGCCAGTCCTTCCAGGTGACCTTGAGCTGGCGAGCTGCGCGGATAGCCTGCTCCTCTCGCTCGGCGACCACACCGACGAAGTCGCCGATCACCACCACTTTGATCAGCCCCGGCACGTCAGCGACAGAAGATTGGTCCACGTTCACCAGGCTCTTGCCCAGTGGCGCGTTGGCATCGGCGCCGGTGTAGGGCGGGCGGACCACCCGGCCATGGACCATGCCCGGGACCCGCATATCGTGAACGTAGATGAGCTGGCCGGTGAGCTTGGCCGGGATGTCCACGCGTGGGACAGGTTTGCCGACCAGTCGATACTCGCTGCTGGGCTTGAGGGGCACCTTGTCGTCGATGTCCAGGTTGAAGTGCTGGCCGCGCACCAGTTCGCCGTAGCCGATACGTGTGTGGGCAGCCTTGCCGACGACGAAGCCGCCTTCGGTTCGCAGGTTTTCGGGTGCGGTCCTGAAGTGCTCGCTGGCCTGGCGCAGCAGGAACTGTCGAGCCGCAGCAGCAGCCTGACGCAGCGGCACGGCGCTGACCTGGATGCTGGCGCTGGCGATGGTCGGCCCTTGGTTCGGGGTGTACCGGGTATCGCCGAGCACCATTTCTATCTGGGCGAAATCGACGTCCAGCTCCTCGGCGACGATCTGCGTCAGCGCGGTGCGGATACCGGTGCCCAGGTCCACATGCCCGCAGAAGGCGCTGATCTTGCCATCGGCGCCGATGGCGATGAACGAGTCGACCTGGTCGAGTGGAATCTCGGCGCCCGTGCCGGTATTGGCCAGGGCGAGCAACGGCGCTGGCAGGTTCACCGTCACCAGCAGTGTGCCGCTGGCCTTGAGAAAGGTGCGGCGGGAGAGTACGGAGGGCTTCATGCCGTGGCCTCCTTCTGCGAGGTGCGCACCAGCTCGATTGCACGGTGCACCGCAGCAAGAATCTCCATGTGGGTGCCGCAGCGGCACAGGTTGTATGCCAGTTCCTGGCGGATCTCGCTTTCGCTGGGTGTCGGATTGCGGTCGAGCAGGGCCTTGGTGGTCATCACCATGCCGTTGATGCAGTAGCCACATTGGGCCGCCTGGCATTCAATGAAGGCCTGCTGCACCGGGTGCAGTCGCTCGACGCTGCCCAGCCCCTCCAGGGTGACGACCTGACGACCAATGGCCGCCTTGGCGGGTGTGATGCAGGAGCGCGTCGCCACGCCATCCATCAGGACGGTGCAGGCCCCGCATTCCCCCAGGCCGCAACCGAACTTGGGGCCGTTGAGTTGCAGGTCGTTGCGCAGGATGTAGAGCAGCGGGGTGTCGGCATCGACCTCGAGGGTCTGGGGCTGGCCATTGACGGTCAGGGCAAGATTGTTGCTCATGGCGGGTCTCCCGTAGGTTCCTGGGAGGCTGGCGCGACGGTTCAGCAGACCAACCTCGCTGTAGCCAGCGCCTGTCCAGTCGGCAAGGGGCTCAGGAAGTCTCTTTGCAGGATGTAGACACCTTTCGACTGCAGCGGTGCCTGAACGCTATGAGGATAGACAACAAATGGGGATGCAGGCCGATGTCTGGTGCAACTTGTCGTCCAGACCCGCCACAAGCGTCATTTCGGCTCAAGTTAAGCGGGCAACACGCCGTTATATTAATAACCGTCAAGGGCATGCCAGCCCGCGCTCGTCGTAACGACGCTCACAAGGATTTCGCGCCCATGTCTCTAAATCGCCTATCCATCCAGTGGAAAATCACGCTGTTGGCGGGTCTTTGCCTACTGGCCATCGTCGCCGTGCTGATCGGTATTTCACTCTATCGTATGGATGCGAGCACCGAACTGGTCAAGGAAAACAGCGCGCAAATGCTGGAGTCGTCCGCCCGTGAGCGTATGAGCGGCGAGGGCAAGGTACAGGCGCTGACCATCCAGCGTTATTTCCTCGCGGCCTACCAGACCGGCCTCAATTTCTCCCGCCAGGCCCTGCATCAGCGTAGACAGGCGCAGGCGCTGGGTATCGACAGCAAAACCCTGCGTGAGGATCTGCACCAACAGGTGAAGGCCACGCTGCAAGCCACGCCAGAACTGCTCAGTCTTTACCTGGTGTTCGAGCCCAATGCGCTGGATGGTAACGATGCCCAATACACCGGTCGTGACGACCTGGGCAGCAACGAGGCGGGGAGATTCTCCACCTACTGGTCACAACGCGATGGCAAGCTAGGCTCGATGGCGCCTGGCGAGGCAGCGGTTTCCGATACCACGCCGATGCTCGACGGCGAGCCCTTCAGCACGTGGTATACGTGCCCACAAAAGACCCTCAAGCCTTGTCTGCTCGACCCTTATTTCGATGATGCCTCCGGGCAGCCGACCCTGATCACCACGCTGACGTTCCCGGTGATCGAGAACGGCAAGATGATTGCCGTTGTCGGTATGGACATCAGCCTGAGCAGCTTGCAACAACTGGCCACCCAGGGCAGCCAGGGACTGTACAAAGGCGAAGGTGCAATCAGCATCATCAGCCCGTCTGGCCTGCTCGCTGGCCATAGCGGAACCTCCGAGCTGCTCGGCAAGGCGTTGGCCCAGGTCTACCCGGACAGCGCCAGCGCTCTGCTGGAACTGCAACGCCAAGGGCAGAGGCATGAGCGCAAGGCCAGCGGCCACTTGCAAGTGCTGGAGCCGTTGCAACCGATTCCGGGCACCAAGTCCTGGGGTGTCCTGCTCGATGTACCGCAGGCCTCTCTGATGGCACCGGCGCTAGCCTTGCAGGCTGACCTCGACAAGCGCAACACACAAGGTACCGCTCTGGAGCTGCTGTTCGGTATCGCCGCGGCTATCGTCGGCTTGTTGCTGATGTGGTTGACTGCACGTGGTGTGACTCGTCCGATCATCAGCGTTTCCAGGATGCTGAAGAACATCGCCAGCGGTGAAGGCGACCTGACCCAGCGCCTGGCGTATGCCAATCAGGACGAACTCGGCGAACTGGCGGGCTGGTTCAACCGCTTTCTCGACAAGCTGCAACCGATCATTGCGGATGTGAAACGTTCGGTGCAGGACGCCCGCGCCACCGCCGACCAGTCTGCGGCCATCGCCAGCCAGACCAGCGATGGCATGCAGCAGCAGTTTCGCGAAGTCGACCAGGTCGCCACCGCCTCCCAGGAAATGAGCGCCACCGCCCATGACGTCGCCAACAACGCTGCCCAGGCTGCCGATGCCGCACGCGGAGCCGATGGCGCGACGCGTGAGGGGCTGGCGGTGATCGATCGTACCACGCTGTCCATCGAGCAACTGGCCAGCGAGCTCAACTCGGCGATGGCTGAAGTCGAAGCCCTTGCCAGCAGCAGCGAGCAGATCGGTTCGGTACTGGAAGTGATTCGCGCCATCGCCGAGCAGACCAACCTGCTCGCCCTCAACGCAGCCATCGAAGCGGCCCGCGCGGGTGAGGCCGGGCGCGGCTTTGCGGTGGTCGCCGACGAAGTGCGCAACCTGGCTAAACGCACCCAGGACTCGGTAGAGGAGATCCGCCAGGTGATCGAGAACCTGCAAAACGGCACTCGTGATGTAGTGGGCTCCATGCACAGCAGCCACAAACAGGCGCAGGGCAGCGTCGAACTTGTCGGGCAGGCGGTGACTGCGCTGCGTCGCATCGGTGACTCGGTGACCGTCATCAATGACATGAACCTGCAAATCGCTTCGGCGGCCGAAGAGCAGAGTGCAGTGGCCGAGGAGGTCAATCGCAACGTAGCGAGTATCCGCGACGTCACTGAAGCGCTGTCAGGCCAGGCCGACGAGTCGGCGAAGATCAGCCAGAACCTGAACAGACTGGCCAACCACCAACAAGGGCTGATGGACCAGTTCCGCGTTTAATGCAGGCCTGCCACCGTTGCGACGCGGTATGGGCGAGTGCGGAGACATTTCATATGGAGCCCTAGCGCTTTGCCGTTTTTCGCCAATCTGTCAGTCATCACTGTGCGCTGGCATCCGCTTCGTGCTCGTCGGCAAAGGCCATGAACATCGGCAGGTCGAGCACCTCCAGCCTGATCTGGGCAATGAAGGCCGAGAAAGCCAGGTTGGCGGCGAGTCGACGCATGTCGCAGGCCCAGGCTGGCATATAGGTCGGAGCCCGGAGCCAGCCAGACTCGAACAGCGGCGCAAGGCGTACGGTATCGGCCAGGCTCAGGCGCCCTGCAAACAGATGTCCCACCAGCTCTGGGTGGTTGTCACGGATCGCCACGCGCAGCAAGGTGTGCACACCCAGCAAACCTGTCAGATAGGCGGCGTCCTTGGTAAAGGCCGAGCCGCCACGCAGATCGGCGCCGCGGAAAATCCGTTGGGTGGAGCGGAAGGACTCTTCCGGTGACTGACCTGCTTCCAGAAAACCTTCGAATACCTGGATGAAGTCCGCGCCATCCAGGGCCTGCTGGACCGCGAGCACGCGCAAGGCAATACGGCGCAGGCGGCTGATGTCCATGCTGCCAGTGAACAACTCGGCCAACGTGGCAATGCCTTCCTGGGTCTGGGTGGTGCGTGGCGCGCCGAGCCCCAGGCACTTGAGGTTGGGTTGGTTGGCGCCATTCTGTGCGGTGGCGACGTGCACGAAGGCCTCGTGCTGCAACAGTTGCTGCTTGTCCAGTTCGCTGAACAGGGCGCTGGCACGCAGTCGGATGCGGCTGCTCCCGGCGATGGCCTTGGAAGCCAGGGCCGGATCCAGCACGATCCTGATCCGGCCAGCACCGAAGAAACGGTCCAGCTCCGGCTGCATCCAGGCGGCGAAGTCCTCGGCCGGAATGTCAGCCTCGCTCTGTGGAATCTGGTCACCGCCGAGCAGGGCATCGGTGGTCTTGAGAAAGAAACGGGCCGCGTCGAGCATGGTCAGTTTGTGATTGGGGTAGAAAAAATCCGGACGGCGGTACAGCGCCGATGAGTACCGGGTAAATGCGGGCGTGCCGATGGCCCCCAGCATGCGCCCGGCGGTGGCATAGCTGCGTGCTGTCGTGGCCAGGAAGTGTCCAGCCGGGTGCCCCTGATCGCACTGCCCGATAAAAGCCTCCAGTGCGGTGATGTCGGCGCTGTGGTCGCACGGTTGCAGGATCACCCTGGGCAACTGCGCCTTACCGGCGCGCCATTGCATCAGGAACTCCTGCTCGACGCCGTCCCGCCAGGACAGTGCCTCGAGCACGCGGATCCTGCGAGTCAGCCCGGGCAGTGCGCAATCGAGTTCGGACAGCGAGGCAGCACTCATGGAGGCATCCTTGAGAGACCCGTTTTCATTGCAACAGCATAGTCGTTGCCGATTCTGTGCGCGGCAGCGGCGAGAAGGCCGCACTCGCCAGTGCCTTTGTCTTGGACGCCGAGCAAAAACCGTACAGAACCGTCCCGCTAAATGTGAAAACACTTATCTGCATGAGAAATGATGGCGCCCAAGTGTCTTGGCTATTGATGCCATAAGCATTTCGACTTGATCTTGAGGTGGTGTTGGCAAAAGACCAGGTTTCACTGGAGCGTGTGAGATAGAGCTCTTTCGGTATATGGGTCTAATGAGAATGAAAACCAATATATCAAATTGCCATTATTCTGAAATAATTTGTTACAGGTGTATTTGAACGGTCATTCAAGAAAAATCTCCCCAAGGCGAAAACTGTTTGATTGTCCAACAGAATCGCTAGGCTAAGGCGAGGGGGAGTTATGGGTCTAAGATCGCTGAGCGTAGGCAACCGGGCTGGCGCTATCTTCATGTTCATAGGGTTTTTGGTTTTGGTGATGGGCGCAATCGCGCTTTCCCAATCCAAGAAAATGGATTCGGCGACCGATCAGATACGGGTTGTCTATCTTCCCTCCATCATTGCCCTGGGCAACGTGGGTACTGACTTTGGCCGCGCGAGGGCGTTGACGGTTAGAGCGCTGTTGCTGAAGGATCAACAAAAGAAATCAAAGGAAATCTCTGACGCCAAGCAATTGATGCAGACGATCGCCAAGAACATGGCTGAGTATGAAAAGCTTATCCAGGACCCTGACGATAAAAAGCTGTTCGATGCCTTCATGCCTGCATTTAAAAGGTATGACGAAAATCAAGGAAAGGTGTTGGACTTCATTGTCGCAGGGCAGAATGAGCAGGCCGCAGATTTAATTGACGGCGAACTGGCCAGTGCCTCGACGGACATGCGAGAAAAGCTGGAGGCGCTCGTCAAGCGCAACTCGTCGGAGGCGGTCGCCGCTGCTGACTTTAGCAGCGAAACCTTTAACTCGGCATTCATGATGATCGTGTCGTCATTGGTTGTGCTTGTCGTCGTGTTGATTGCTGTGGCGATAGGGCTGACCCGCAGCATCGTTTCGCCTTTGGCGGATGCCGTGACCGTGGCCAATCGGGTTGCCGGTGGTGACCTGACGCAGGCAATCAGCGTTACCGGCAATGACGAACCCGCCCAGTTGCTGGCTGCGCTTCAGAAAATGCAGACGAGTTTGCGGGAGACCATTCAACGAATCTCTGGCACCTCCGACCAGCTGGCGTCCGCGTCCGAAGAGCTTCATGCCGTCACCGAGGATGCAAACCAGGGGCTGAGCAGGCAGAACATTGAAATCGATCAGGCTGCGACGGCCGTCAATGAAATGACCGTGGCTGTCGAGGAAGTGGCAAGCAATGCGGTAAGTACCGCCGATGCGTCGGAAGGTGCCAATAGAAATACCCAGGAAGGCCGGGAAAAAGTCAATCAGGCCGTGGCGTCCATCAACTACCTGGTGGGGGATGTCTTCAGCACGTCTGAAGAAATCAAGAAACTGTCTGGGAATGTCAACAAGATCAGCCAGGTACTGGTGGTTATCAGGTCCATCGCTGAACAGACGAACCTGTTGGCTCTCAACGCGGCGATTGAGGCGGCGAGGGCTGGCGAGGCCGGTCGTGGTTTTGCAGTCGTGGCTGACGAGGTTCGGGCATTGGCGCATCGTACCCAGCAATCCACTGCTGAAATCGAGCAGATGATCGATGAGGTTCAATCGGGTACGCAGGGCGCTGTCCAGGCAATGGAACAGAGCCAAGGTCGAGCGACCAGCACATTGGAGGTCGCCCAGGCAGCCAACGAGGCGCTTGATGTGATCAGTACGGCGATTACTGCGATAAACCAAAAGAACTTGGTCATTGCCAGTGCCTCGGAAGAACAGGCACAGGTGGCGAGGGAAGTGGATCGTAACTTGGTAAATATTCGCGATCTGTCCATGCAGAGCGCTGCAGGGGCAAATCAGACCAGTGCCGCCAGTCAAGAGTTGTCACGTTTGGCCGTTGACCTCAACGCTATGATCGCACAGTTCAAAGTGTAGCTATTCAATCGCCATGGAAGGCGTTCTTAAACCACGCTATAGGCCCGCTTGAGTGCGCCGGGGTATCGCCATGACGATGCAAAACCGTGACTGTCATCATGGGTGATGAGTCAGTCGCCTTTTTGGGGGGGCGTTTGAACGGCGCAAGGTCATCCAAAGACAGATTGCCGATTGCGCAGCCATTCGATGAATTGAGCGGCCGTTACAGGGCGACCCAATAAGTAACCCTGGGCAATGTGGCAGCCGTGCCGGTGCAGAAACGCTAGCTGCTCGTGTGTCTCCACGCCTTCTGCCACGACCGTCAACCCCAGGCTCTTGCCCAAGGAGATGATGGAGCGCGCAATGGTCGAATCTGCATCGCAGGTGGATACGTTCTGCACAAAGCTGCGATCGATCTTGAGGCATTGAATGGGGAAGCGTGACAGGTAACCCAGGCTCGAGTAGCCCGTGCCAAAGTCATCGACAGCCAAGTGTACGCCCAACTGGCGCAAGGCGCGCATGGTCGCTGCCGCCTTGTCGGGCTGGTGCATCATCATGCTCTCGGTGATCTCGAGTTCCAGCCGGTGGGCTGGCAAGCCAGAGTGCGCCAGGGCCATGCGGACTTTTTCCAGCAGCCCATTGTCCTGGAATTGCTTGGCCGACAGGTTGACCGCGATCGTCAAAGGCATGTCAAGATGGCGGCTCCATGACATGGCCTCCACACACGCCGCACGCAATGCCCATTCGCCGATGGCCACGATGAGCCCGGTCTCCTCGGCGAGGGGAATGAACTGCGCAGGAGACACTTGGCCACGGACAGGGTGTTGCCAGCGCAGCAAGGCCTCGGCGCCTATTGGCCGGCCACTGGCGATATCGACTTTGACTTGGTAATGAAGCTCGAAAGCCTCGGTTCTGAGGGCTTCTCGCAGCTGGTCCACCCGTTGCAGCCGTATCTGCGCGGCATGATCGAGTTCAGGGGAGAAAAACGCTATCTGGTTGCGTCCACTTTTCTTGGCGCGGTACATCACGACATCCGCGAGGCTCAGGAGGCTTTCCGCATCACTGGCATCTTGCGGGTAGATGACGACACCCATGCTCGTGGTGAGATGGATCTCTCGACCCAGTATGAGGTGGGGCCGGGCCACCGCGTCCAATAGTGTCCTCGCCATGGCGCTTGCGCTATCCACGTCGTCGAGCTGGTTCAGGACGATCACGAACTCATCGCCCCCCAGCCTGTAGAGGGCATCCGTTGGGCGCACGCATCGGTTCAGATGCCCTGCAACCTCCTGCAGCATGGCATCGCCCGCTCGATGGCCAAGGCTGTCGTTGACGCTCTTGAAATCATCCAGATCCAGAAGCAGTACTGCGAACTGCGCCATGCCGCGTTGTGCCTGTGCAATGGCTTGGTTCAAATCGTGCTCCAGCAGTGCACGGTTGCCCAGCCCGGTGAGGCTGTCATGGGTGGCTTTTCGCTGGAGATGGGTGTTGGCGATCTTCAGTGCCCGAGTGCGCCGCCGGACCATTTGCGCGAGTTCGACCGGACGCATCAACAGGGAGCGCGTCATGAAGGCGGCAGCCGCTGACAGCAACCCCACGCTCAGGAGCTCCATCAATCGCGTGGCACTGAAAAAGGAGTCCGATGCGACAGGCGAAACGGTGAGTTGCCAACTCCCGCGCGGAACGCCGATGGAAGTGGAGGCGGTTGCTTCGGTCAGCGGTGCTGCGCTGTGCAGCAGCGTCTGGGGTTCACCGGTGATCGGGTGGACGCGCCAGAGGTGGTAAGCCAGCGCCTGTTGCTCATCCAGGCGGTTGAACTGGCCGAAAGTGGTAATGGTGTCCAAAAGCACCACCGCGCTGACGAACCCCCAGAAGCGTTGATCGCCTCGATCATCCGTCAGGATGACGGGGTAGCGCCCCACGAATCCCGGCTTGCCTTGCCGCAGTTGAGTCGGAATGGCGATGTGAAGGTCGCGAGTTTTCACCGTCAGAACCGCTTCTTCGCGGCTCAGTGGGTCGTTCAGCAAGTCGTGGCCGATGGGGCCTTGAGGGGCCGAGGCCGGGAAGATGTTGCGAACCACCCCGCCCGGCGCGAGTTGCAGGTTGTCGACGCCGGAATAAAGAGGAAGCAGTTTGTTGGCCAAGCGCTCGAGACTGGCCAGATCCGATGGGGCCTGCTGCAGCACGGCCGCCATGGCATAGGTCGCCGACAAGCTGCGGTCCACCAATTGCTGTACCAGGGCGCCATGCGCAGCGGCTGTTTCTATGAGTTTTTGTTGGCGCTCGGAGGTCCGGGCGCGCTCGAGCGCGCCGACGATGGCGCCGCCAATGCATATCCCCAGGACGCATACCAAGGCTGCTGAAAGATTGGCTCGCTTTATTCCTGCCCGCGTCGCGGAGCGTGCTCTCGACGGCTTGGCCACTGACGGAATGGAGGTGGGCATCTGACCTCTGCGAGATGGTGCCGGCGGCGTGATGGAAGGTGTAGCGGTTCAATGAAGTAGAGCACATCCATTGGGAGCCTGTCCCAGGTTTTGGAATGGACCGACAGATATATTCGCTCTTGCGTCAGAGCGTTAGTTAGGCGCAATACCGTCGCTCATTCGAGCGAGTCCGCAGTGGTCGGCAAGACACTCCGGTCCTGCGACGGTCCTGCGACGGTCCTGCGCTCGAGCGCTGGCGATGCTCGCGTTCAGGGCAAGGTGGTTCAAAGAACGAAAGCGGCGGTCGCGATGGCACTCAAGGCGATGAGTACCAACGCGTGTCCACGGGGTAGCAGCCGGATCAGTTTCAGGGACATGCGGAAGGCCGAACCACCTTGCGCATGGAACACCCTGTGCTTAAAGGGTTTGGGCCTGAAGGGCCTGCACGCTCGTTTTCTTGAATTCATCGCTGACTTTTTCCTGCACCTTGGAAACGATGTAGGCCCCGATCGGAATGGCGGAGGTGGCTGCCGGGGAGGGGGCGTTGCAGACGTTCACGCTGCGTGCCGTGTTGACGAACAGGAAGTCATCGATGAGCTTGCCTTCATTGGACACCGCCTGGGCGCGCACACCGGCCGGGTAGGGCTTGAGGTCTTCCTTCTTCAGGCTCGGACAGTATTTCTGCACGGTCTTCAGATAGGCACCCTTGAGCAGCGAGTTCTTCATCTCGATAAGCCCTGGGCGAAGGTTGTCCTTCAGTACCTTGCGGATGCCCCGATGTCCGAGCATGCTGCCCAGGTCGCTCAGGGAAATGTCGGACTTTCTATAGCCCTCGCGCTTCATGGCCAGTACCGCATTCGGTCCGACGGTGACGGTACCGTCGATCATCCGGGTCAGATGCACACCCAGGAACGGCATGGACGGGTCCGGGATCGGGTAGATCAAGTGATTGACGATCTGGTTGTGCTCCGGTGGCAGCAGGAAGTACTCGCCACGGAACGGGCAGATGGTGAAGCCTGGCTCCACGCCGAGCATGCGTACGACCCGGTCAGCCATCAGGCCCGAGCACGACACCAGATACCGGGCCGTGTAGGTGTCCCGAGAGGTCTGCACGACAATCGAGTCCGCCTGCTCGAGCAGGCCGGTGACCTCGGTATCGAACTGGATGGCGCCGCCTTTTTTCTGGAATTCCTTGGCCATCTGCGCGGTCACGGCGGCATAGTTCACGATGGCGCTGGAAGGCACGAAAATACCGCCCAGGCCAACGATGTTGGGCTCGCGTTCGCGAAGCTCGCCGGCCGACAGCCAGTGACGCTCCAGGCCATTGGCCGCGGTACGCTCCCACAGGGCGCGCATGCGCTCCATCTCCAGCTCGTTGGTGGCCACGAGCAGTTTTCCGCACGCCTCATAGGGAATGGCGTGCTCATCGCAGAAGCGTTTGGTGGCCTTGTTGCCCTCGAGGCAGAACTTCGCCTTCAGGCTGCCGGGGGTGTAGTAGACGCCAGCATGGATCACGCCACTGTTATGGCCGGTTTGATGCTGTGCCGGGCCGCTTTCCTTCTCGAGGAGAAGCATGCGCGCCTCTGGGTACTGGTCGGCCAGTTGCATTGCTGTCGACATGCCCACGATGCCGCCGCCAATGATCACGAAATCGTACATGAGTCTGTTCCTTGCGGACGGCCTCGGGCTGCAAGCGCCGAGGCCGTCCTTGGTATTAATTGGAGGTCTGGCCGCGGTGGTGTTCCATTTTCGGGAAGCTGAAATACCCACGCTGGCGCATCAGCTCGCGACGCAAGCCAGGGTGAGCGACGAAACGGTCACGGCCATGTAGCCAGAACAGGTTGTTGATCAGCAAGAACGAACCGACCGGGACCGGAATCGACACCTTGCTCGCACTGCCTTCGAGCGACTCGCCCAGCTGGAACAGCCAGGTGCCTTCCTCGTAGTTCTCCGGCTGCACGAACTGGTCGATGTAGCGCATGGTCGGGCGGCCTGCCGAGTCGGTGTCGAACACGGCATGGAACACGTCCTCGCGGGTGTTCTTGCTCGGCGGTGCGGTCCAGCGCATCACCCGACGGGCCAACGGGTGCTTGTAGAAGCGGTCCAGGTCGGCCCAGTCGTCCAGGTGCTGCAGCAGCGAGTTGCCGCCCTCCATGTTCTGCTCATCGATTTTCATCATCAACACGTAGTCGGTGATCTGGTTCACGAAGGTGCCGTCGTTGTGCAGCTCCATCACTCGGTGCGGCTGGCGCAGGTAGCTGTCGGAATTGTCGACGTTCTCGACCACGAAGCGCGCATAGAACTGGCCACTCATGGCATCGAAGTTCGAACGCCCGAGCAGGTGGGCCACGGCGGTGGAGAGTTTCACCATGTCTTCAGCCCGGGCGACGGTGTCCAGCCCTTCGGGCACCACCAGCAGGCCGCCGGTACCGCGATCGAGCAGGGTATTGACCACTACCGGACGGAGGGTGCCCTGGCACAGGTCATCGAGGATCTTGCCGAACTGGAAGCGCAGGAATGATTTGTACTCCAGGGCCTGTACCGGCCATTGAGCCACGGCGTCGGCGAATGCGTCGACCGTTTCCTTGGCAAAGCGCAGCTCCAGCAGACGCTCGGACTGAGCTGTCGATTGCAAGGTGAAACCGTGCAGCAGGGCAGGTTGCTCGAGTGCAGGCATATCGATATGGGTGATGGCGTTCATGGCGACTCCTGGGATAACCGGGCGAATGAAGGACTGGTCAGGTCGTGAAGCCAGAAAATATCGCTGAAATATAGAAATGTCTACATTTTTGATAAACGTAATAATTTCTAGATTTTGTATATGGTCTGCGTTGCCTGGCGGAGTCCGGTATGATAGGCGCGCCTAGCAAGAGAACCCTTTGGATGGACCACACAGATCTCGCTGAAACCGCCTCCGATGCAGCCTATTCGCGCTTGAAATCCGACATTCTCCGCGGTGTTTTCCGACCGGGTGAAAAGTTGCTGATGAGCGCCTTGAAAGACCGCTATGCCGTCGGTGTGGGGCCGATGCGCGAGGTGCTGGCGCGTTTGGTGGCCGAGCGGCTGGTCAGTGCCATCAACCAGAAGGGCTACCGGGTGGCATCGATGTCGCTGGACGAAATGGTCGATGTCTACAAGGCCCGGGCCCATCTGGAGGCCCTGATCGTGGGGCTGGCGGTGGAGAAGGGCGACGAGGCCTGGGAAGCCTCCATCGTGGCCTGCTCGCACACGCTCTCGAAGGTGGTCGAACTGCACACACCGCAGGAAATGGTCGATGTCTGGGATGCACGGCACAAGGCGTTCCACAACGCCATCGCCAGTGGTTGTGGTTCCAAGAGCCTGCTGCAGGCGCGTGCTTTCCTCCAGGACCAGGCTGAGCGCTACCGGCAGATCTGGCTCAAGCGCACGGTGCTGTCGGAGGAGGCATTGCGGCTCAAGCGCGAAGAGCACGCCGAGCTGGTCAGCACCATCCTGGGCCGGGATGCCGCCAAAGCCAGCAGGATGATGCTCGAGCACCTCATGACGCCGGTGCCCATCATCACGCGGATCATCGAGCGCGAAGCCGACATCCTGTAGCGTTTCCCTCTGGCGTGAGCTGTTGCGCCGGCCTCCACCCTTGAATCACATCCTTTGAGCGCCTTGGCTGGCGCTGGACTTCATCCAGCGCTCGCGGCGGCGTGTCCGTCTGCCTGACGACCTGGTTTCGTTCGCAAGTGCCTGCCCCCTGCGCAGCCAAATGATGCATCTGGCTTGACGCGTGAAAATTTTCATGTATTTTTTCATGAAAAATAAGTCCAATAATTTCACGGTTGTCCTGAGCGATGAAGATGCATGAAGAGGTTGAGGCGCTGGCGATCCTTATTCACGATCTGCGCAAGTTCAAGAATCTGACGCTGGGCGAGCTGGCGGGACGTATCGATCGTTCGGTTGGTTTTCTTTCCCAGGTTGAGCGGGGTGTTTCACGCCCGACCGTGGCGGACCTCACTGCCATCAGTGAAACACTCGGCGTCTCGACCGCGTACTTCTACAACCTGAGCAAGCCCCGCGGCATCAATTGGGTGACCCGTCCCCATGAGCGGCGCACGCTGTACTTTGGCTCGGGCATTACCGATGTGCTGGCCTCGCCCACTATCACTGGTGCCTTCTCCATGCTTGACAGTCGTCTTGAGCCAGGTGCGACCAGCGGCGAGCCGTACCTGAGCGACCGTTCGGAGCAGGGCTGTTTCGTGCTCGAGGGCGAGCTGACCGTCTGGCTGGACGACGGCGACGCCGTGACACTCCATGCAAACGACAGCTTCCAGCTGCAACCTCACGCGAACTTCCGTTACGCCAACCTGACGGACAAGCCGACCCGCGTGCTCTGGGTTTTCAACTGAATTCGTTCACCTCACAAGGATAAGAAGATGAGTGTCATCTTTCCGGATCTGCTGACTGAAGTGCGCTCTTTCCGCGCGAAATACCCGGACGTGCGTTATGTCGACCTGATTGCGCTGGATATCCCAGGGCATTTTTATGGCAAGCGCTACCCCATGGACATGCTTGAGAAAGTCGCCGCCGGCGCCCCTCTGAAGTTGCCCCAGAACTGTGTATTGCTGGGCACCCAAGGCGGCCTCTACAAAATCGGTGACTATTGCTTTGCCGATGGTGACCCGGATGCGCCACGACGCCTGGTGCCGGGTACGTTGAAGCGGGTGAGCTGGGAAAAGGAAGTGATCGCCCAGATGCTGATCACCTCCGACGGCACCTCGAAGCCTATCGAGTTCGAGCCGCGTGAAGTGCTGGCCCGCGTTCTTCAACGCCTTGCCCGGCGTGGCATCCGCCCGGTGGTTGCCTTCGAGCTTGAGTTCTACCTGTTTGATCGCAAGCTCAAGGACGGCCTGCCACAGCACCCACGCGATACGTCGACCGATGATGAGGACGACCAGCCGAACATGCATATCGAGCGGTTGTCGCGGTTCTCGTCCGTGCTGCACGAGATGGTCGATGTCGCTAACGAGCAGGGTGTGCCGGCGAATGTCATCACCGCCGAACTTGGCCCTGGCCAGTTCGAGATCAACTTCGCCCACAGCGACGATGCGCTGAGTGCGGCGGACTGGTCGGCGCTGTTCTGTCGCAGCACTCGCGGCGTTGCAATGAAGCATGGCCATCGCGCCAGCTTCATGAGCAAGCCTTACCTGGATGCACCGGGTAGCGGGATGCATGTGCATGTCAGCCTGTACGATGACGCGGGAAACAACATCCTGGCAGGTTTCGAGCAGCGCAAGCTGCGCCATGCAGTGGCCGGTTGCTTGGAGCTGCTGCCCCACTGCATGCCGATCTTCGCCCCCAACCACAATGCCTATCGTCGCTATGGCGCCATGGTCAACGCTGCGAGCGTTGCGAGCTGGGGTTTTGAAGACCGGGATGCCTGCATCCGCATTCCCGAGTCGGACCCGCGCAACCTGCGTATCGAGCACCGGCTCGCCGGCGCCGATGCCAACCCGTACCTGGTGCTGGCGGCCATCCTGACAGGGATGGAGCATGGCCTGGATCGCGGCGTCGAACCCATCGCACCGCTGAATGAAAACCGCCAGAGCGGTATCGACTTCCCTAAAGACGCGCTGAGCGCGGTGGGCGCCATGCGCCACCATCCGGTGGTCAACGAGGGTCTGGGCAGTGAGTTCGTGATGGTCTATTGCGAAAACAAGTACCAGGAGCAACTGGACTTTCTCAATGAGATCAATGCCCGCGAATATCGCTGGTTCTTGTAAGTGCCAATGTTCACCTAGCGACGCTGCACCCTCTATCCATAAGTTTGAATACAACTCGCAATATTGATTTGCCGGAGGATGATATGCCACGTGTGCCAGTTATCGGCATCACTGCATGCACCAGCATGATTGAGCTGCATGCGACCCAGACCATCAGTGAGAAATATGCCCGCGCCGCGGCCAAGGCGGCGTGTGGTTTGCCGATCGTGATTCCCAGTCTCGCTGACCTGATGGATACCGCCGACATAATTGACACGGTGGATGGGCTGATCTTTACCGGCTCGCCGTCCAATATCGAACCGTTCCACTACAACGGCCCGGCCAGTGCGCCGGGCACCCATCACGATCCCCAGCGTGATGCCACGACCCTGCCGCTCATGCGTGCGGCCATCGCCGCCGGTGTTCCGGTACTCGGTATCTGCCGCGGGTTTCAGGAAATGAACGTGGCGCTCGGTGGCACCCTGCACCAGAAAGTCCACGAGACCGGCGTGTTCATGGACCACCGCGAAGGCAAGGATGAGCCCGTGGAAAAGCAATATGGGCCGCGTCACAAGATGCATATACAGCCGGGCGGCCTGATGGACCGCATGGGCATACCGCCGATCATCGACGTCAACTCCATCCATGGCCAGGGTATCGATGTGCTGGCGCCTGGGCTAAGGGTGGAAGCGATTGCACCTGACGGATTGGTGGAGGCGATTTCGGTTGAGCGCAGCAAGAGTTTTGCCCTGGCCGTTCAATGGCATCCAGAGTTCCAGGTCATGGACAACCCGCATTACCTGACGATCTTCCAGTCATTTGGAAAAGCCTGCCGACAACGCTCGGTATTGCGCCAACTGATGTTGCAATCCGCCTGAACATGAAAAATATCCCCGCAGCTCGGCTGCGGATGTCGATGGAGAGAAACAGATGAGTGAAAAGAATTCGCAGACGCTTGCCTGGCAAGCGATGAGCCGTGACCATCACCTGGCGCCTTTCAGCGATGTCAAACAACTTGCCGAAAAAGGCCCGCGCATTATCACGTCGGCGAAGGGCGTGTATCTGTGGGACAGCGAAGGTAACAAAATCCTCGATGGCATGGCTGGCCTGTGGTGCGTGGCCGTCGGCTACGGTCGTGACGAGCTGGCCGACGTGGCCGCCCGGCAGATGAAGGAATTGCCGTACTACAACCTGTTCTTCCAAACGGCGCACCCGCCCGCGCTGGAGCTGGCCAAGGCAATTTCCGATGTGGCCCCGCAAGGCATGAACCATGTGTTCTTCACCGGCTCCGGCTCCGAAGGCAACGACACCGTGCTGCGCATGGTCCGCCACTACTGGGCGATCAAGGGCAAGAAGAGCAAGAAGGTCATCATTGGCCGCATCAACGGCTATCACGGCTCCACCGTCGCGGGTGCCGGCCTGGGCGGCATGAGCGGCATGCACCAGCAGGGTGGCCTGATCCCGGATATCGTGCACATTGCGCAGCCGTACTGGTTCGGCGAAGGCGGCGACATGAGCGAGGCCGAATTTGGCGTGTGGGCGGCCGAGCAGTTGGAGAAGAAGATCCTGGAGGTCGGCGTGGACAATGTCGCGGCCTTCATCGCCGAACCGATCCAGGGCGCCGGCGGCGTGATCATCCCGCCAACGACCTACTGGCCGAAGATCAAGGAGATCCTTGCCAAGTACGACATCCTGTTCGTGGCCGACGAAGTGATCTGCGGTTTCGGCCGTACCGGCCAGTGGTTCGGTACCGACTACTACGACCTCAAGCCCGATCTGATGACCATCGCCAAGGGCCTGACGTCCGGTTACATCCCCATGGGTGGTGTGATCGTGCGTGACGAAGTGGCCAAGGTAATCAGCGAGGGCGGCGACTTCAACCACGGCTTCACCTATTCCGGTCATCCGGTGGCAGCGGCGGTGGGTCTGGAAAACCTGCGCATCCTGCGCGATGAGCAGGTCATCGAGCAGGTTCGTGAAGAAACCGCGCCTTACTTGCAAAAGCGCCTGCGTGAGCTGGCCGACCATCCGTTGGTGGGCGAAGTACGCGGCCTGGGCATGCTGGGTGCGATCGAGCTGGTCAAGGACAAGGCCACCCGGGCGCGTCACGAAGGCAAGGGTGTTGGCATGATCTGCCGTCAGCATTGCTTCGACAATGGCTTGATCATGCGCGCCGTGGGCGACACCATGATCATCGCTCCGCCACTGGTGATCAGCATTCAGGAAATCGACGAGCTGGTGGAAAAGGCCCGCAAGTGCCTGGACCTGACCTACCAGGCCATCCAGTAAGCGCATGGGACCTCGGCAGGGCAATCCTGCCGAGGCCTTCGCCTCTGCTCGATGAATCGCCCTTCAATCCTTGACCTTGCCTTGCACGGCGCACTCCAATACCCTCCGTCGCTACCATCGCTCTCTACCTCCATTACCAAACGATGAAAGTGCACGAAGAAATTGAAGGGTTGGCCATACTCATTCGCGACCTGCGCAAGTTCAAAGGTCTGACGCTGGGCGAGCTGGCTCAACGCATCGGTCGTTCGGTTGGCTTTCTTTCCCAGGTCGAGCGGGGTGTGTCACGCCCAACCGTGGCGGACCTGACGGCGATCAGCGAGACCCTGGGTGTCTCGACGGCCTATTTCTATAGCCTGGAAAAGCCCCGTGCGCTTGGCTGGGTGACCCGTCCGGATGAGCGTCGTACCCTTCATCTGGCTGGAGGGATTACCGATGTACTTGTGTCACCCACCATCGCCGGTGGTTTCTCCATGCTCGACAGCCACCTCGACCCCGGGGCCTCGAGCGGGGAAGAGTACCTGGATGACAGTTCGGAGCAGGGCTGTTTCGTGCTCGAGGGTGAACTGACCGTCTGGCTGGATGAGGGCGATCCCGTGACGCTTTACCCCAATGACAGTTTTCAGCTTCAACCTCACGCGCGTTTCCGCTACGCCAATCTGACGGACAAACCCACCCGCGTGCTCTGGGTCTTCAATTGATTCGCTCGCGCCGGGAGCCTGGCCTCTGACCGTTGCGCAAGGTCTCCCCCTATCACCTCGGTTGCACGATCTACCGGTTCAAGGACTCGCTGTCGCGGTATACCTCCAAGCACCTTGTGCATTTTTCTACCCTCGCCGTGTGGTGCGAATTAGTCCCTTTAGCCGATGAGCGTCGTTTTTCGCGGTGCCAGCATTCCCCTTCACGAACGGTAGGTCGCATGGCTTGGCGGGGAATGTCCCCGCACGATCGAGAAAACGTGGGGAGGCATGCTGTGGTGATGAGTCAGGAATACGATGTGGTCGTTGTCGGGTCGGGCGCGGGGGCGTTGCTCGGCGCCATTCGGGCACAGGAACAAGGCCTCAGGACCCTGGTGGTCGAAAAGGCGGAGCTGTTTGGTGGCACGTCCGCGTTATCGGGCGGGGGGATCTGGGTTCCTGTCAATTACGACATGCAGCGTGCGGGCATCCGGGACGATATCGCCACCGCCTACGGCTACATGAAACGCTGCGTGCGTGGCATGGCGACCGATGACCGCGTATTGGCCTATGTCGAAACCGCCAGCAAGATGGCCGAATACCTGCGCGCCATAGGCATACCCTACCGCTGCATGCCGTTGTACGCCGATTACTATCCACATCTCGAAGGCTCCAAGCCTGGCGGTCGCACCATGGACCCGGTGGACTTCAACGCAGCCAGGCTCGGCCTGGACGGGCTCAATACCATGCGTGCCGTGCCGCCCGGCAATCAGCTTTTCGGGCGTATGAGCATCAATGCTTTCGAGGCGCAATCGATGCTTGCGCGGGAGCTCAAGTCACGCTTCACGATCATCGGCATGATGCTGCGCTACTTCCTGGACTACCCGTGGCGCAAGCACACCAAGCGCGACCGTCGGCTTACAGGGGGGCAGGCGTTGATCGCCGGGCTGCTTGCCGCTGCCCGCAAGCGAGGAGTCACGCTGTGGGCGAGCACCCCCTTGCAGGAGTTGCTGCGCGACGAGTCCGGACGCGTCAACGCGCTCATCGTGCATAAGAATGGCGCGCCCGTGCGAATCAACGCCGCACGGGGCGTACTGCTCGGCGCCGGTGGCTTCGAGCGCAACCAGCAGATGCGTGAAGCGTATCTGACCAAACCCACCAATGCCGAATGGACCGCAACACCGGTCGGCGGCAACACCGGTGACGCACATCGGGCGGGGCAGGCCGTGGGAGCGCAGTTGCACCTGATGGACTGGTCCTGGGGCGTGCCGACGATGGATGTTCCGGGTGAGCCGACCTTCCGTGGCATTTTCGTGGAGCGCTCGTTGCCTGGCTGCATGGTGGTCAACGACAAAGGCGTGCGTTTCCTGGATGAATCCGGCCCTTATCCAGAGTTCCAGCAGGCGATGCTGCGTGAACATGCCAAGGGTGACGGTGGGGTGCCGGCCTGGATCGTGTTCGATGCCCGGTTCCGGGCGCTCAATCCGATGGGGCCGCTCATGCCTTCTTCGGCGGTGCCCGACCACAAGTTGCCTGAAGCCTGGCTGCGTAAGGTGTACTGGAAGGGCGAGACCCTGGATGCGCTGGCCAGCGAGATCGGCGTCGACGCCCAAGGCCTGAAAGACAGCGCGCGCCGCATGACGGAGTATGCACGCACCGGAAAGGACCTGGACTTCGATCGGGGCGGGAATGTCTTTGACCGTTACTACGGTGATCCGCGGCTGAAGAACCCCAACCTCGGGCCTATCGAGAGGGGGCCGTTCTACGCGATGCCTCTGTGGCCTGGGGAAATCGGCACCAAGGGTGGTTTGCTCACCGATCGCGAAGCGCGTGTGCTCGATACACAGGGCCAGGTCATCGAAGGGCTCTATTGCGTCGGCAACAATTCGGCGTCCGTCATGGGGCCGGCCTACGCGGGGGCTGGCTCGACCCTGGGGCCTGCCATGACATTTGCCTTGCGCGCCGTGGCGGACATCCTGGGCCAGCCCCTGGCATTGGAAAACACACACCTGTTGCAGCAGGCCGAATGAGCGAAGGGCGTCCGTCTAGCCGTGGACGGGCGCCCTTGTGCGTTGTGCAAGGGCTTGGCGTTCGATAGTTCGGGGGCAGTCTAATCCAGACTGCATCCTGCCTGAGCCGGTAGCGGGCAGGTGGCTGTCCTGAAGATCCTGCTCGTTTGCACAAAGAAACGCGACACTGCTGTGCAGTGCCAGGGCCAAGTCACTCTGCCGGTTCACACCTGCCTTGCCGAAGATCGCCCTGAGGTGGGACTTGGCCGTATTGCGGCTGATGTTCATCTGCTGGCAGGCATCCTCCAGGGACAGGCCGTTGGCCAGTTGTGCCGCGAGTACTGCCTCGCTTGCGGTGAAACCGAACAGTTGGCGCAACGAGTGTTCCGGTACGCAGGCTGTCCGCTCTGGATCGCGCACGAATACGACGACCCTGGTTTCGCCTCCCTCCCTCAGCCCACGCCCGGGCAGGCACTGTACGACCACGCCCAGGGCAGGACGATTTGACGGCCGGCTCAACGTGATGGCTTGCGCGATGTGCGGGCCATTGCGTTCGCGCGCCTGGCACGCTTGGGCGATCAATTGCGTCAGCGCACTGTCGTCGCGCTGGTTGATGACCCGTAGCCGGCCATCTTGAAGGAACAGGCCATCGTCAGTGGCGAGCAGCTCGCGTGCGGCCTGATTGCACTCAAGGACCTGCAGGTGGTTGTCGAGGATGAAGCTGCCAATGTGAAGGCGCTCAAAGGCCGTCGCATACAGATGGCGTTCCCCTTCGGTACGCTCCAGTCGGCTGTAGAGTTTCAGGGCTCGCTGCAGGTGCGGCAGCAGTCGTGCGCAGAACGCCTTATCGATCGCGTCGAAGGGCGGTGCCCGATGCGGCTTGCTGATGCGCAAGCGGCACTCGCCGCCATCGCCCCCAGGAAAGTCCGCGCCAAGGATATGAAAGATGTCCAGTGGTGCATTGAACTGCTGGTAGAAGGCCGAGTTGCGCCAACCGTCCTCGCCCAGCAGGTCCGTCACGGTATGCACTTCGCCATGAGGCAGGTCCACCAGAGGGTCAAGCGCGTAGTAGACGTTTTCGTAGGCGTTCAGCGCCCAGGTCGAGACCGCTCCGGCAATGACCATGAACCCGGGGGTGTCAGGGGTCGTCGGACGCAGGACAAGCGTTACGTGGCTGGCGTGCAGCGCCTCACGCAAGCGCTCCAGGCTCCGTTGCCAGGGGAGCGCCTCGGTGGCCCCTTCGTAGATCAGGTCGATCAGGCCGCTGAGCTCATCTGGTGATAGATCGGTGCCTCGCATGTGCTTCCTCCGTGTGCGTGAACCGCCACGTGTTCTTTCCCGAAGACTCACGTGCTCGACGCTCGTTGGCATCGTTCAAATGGAGGATGCATGAGGCCGCACAGCGAACGGCGGCAACTGGGGCTGTATGAACAGTCTTGAGACGAAGATCAGGCAAGGCGAAAACAGTCGCGCTCGACTTTACGGGTTGTAAATGAGCATTCCGAGGCTGTTTTCAACGCAGCGTCACCGAGTATCAAGGTTTTCGTACAGAGCCTAATCCAGCTCCGCCATGCGATAGCCCACCCCCGAAACAGTGTGGATCAATGGCTTCTTGAAGGGCTTGTCGATGACCTGCCTGAGCAGATGAATGTGGCTGCGCAAATTATCTGCACTGGTGACTGTGTCACCCCATATCTCTCTTTCAATCACTTCTCGGCGAACCGTTTTCGGGCTTTCACTCATCAGGACCCTGAGCAGCTTGTGGCACATCGGGTTGAGCTTTATCAACTTTCCTGCGCGAGCGACCTCATAGGAGTCAAGCGCGTAACGTAAATCACCCACGTGCAGGAAGTTCTGGCTCAGACCGCGACTTCGCTGCACCACGGCTTGAATACGCGCCAGTAACTCGACCAAGGCAAAGGGTTTTATCAGGTAGTCGTCCGCACCACTGTTGAACCCTGAAAGCTTGTCTTCCAAGGTGTCTCGGGCCGTAAGCATTATGATGGGGGTGCTGAGGCGCGCATCCTGGCGCAGGTGGTGACATATCCTGTTCCCGTCCATGCCCGGGAGCATGATGTCCAGAATGATCGCATCGAACGTTTGGGTCGTGGCCAGGTGCAGCCCGGTAAGGCCGTCCTTGGCGCTGACAACAGAGAAGTTGTGATCTGTCAGGTACTCGGTGATGTTCGCCAAGATATCGCAATTATCTTCAACTACAAGTATTCGCATGATGGCTCGTCATTGTATTCGGGTAAAAAATGGTAGGCCTGGACGTGACGCCGACGCACCCGATCCCTCATCGTCCACGTCAACGTGCCTGATACAACACCCACTCATTTTCTTGTTCATGCACCCATGACTTTGGGTCGGCACTTTATCTAGGCTCTGTACGAAAGCCTTGATACTCGGTGATGCTGCGTTGAGCACAGCCTTGGAATGCGCATTTACAACCCGTGAAGTCGAGCGCGACGCCGACCGTTCCTCGGCTGTTTTCGCCTTGTCTGACTTTCGTCTCAAGACCTTTCATACAGCGCCTAGTTATGTGACTGAGATTTTCTGCTCGAAGCGAGTGCACCTGACTTGATAATCAACACCATTCCCCATGGGATCACCAGACCAATGCCTATTAGGGCAAGCAATAACGTGGTGTGCTCGGCCAATTGGAAAAAATCCAGTGCAGCGCATGCCAGAACCAGCAAAAGCCCCGCTGCCGCAAGGCGGGCCGGCTTGCTGGAACGGGCCGCAATAGAGCGATGGCGTTGGGTGTAGCCTACGAGCCAAAGAAACCCCCACGTCATGCTGGATGCCACGAACAGCAGGAGAAAGAGCAGTCGATAGCCAAACAGGGAGTCAGGCATGAAGAGCATCCTCGCGACTTCAAGCACGTATGCGCACTTTTTAATGTTTCCAATATGAAAATATTGTCAAAAAAGGGCCGGATATGTTCATGCCTGACGCGCCTGTTATCTTCGCGGTACTACGGGGGCCAACACAGACGAACGAACCAGCCCTGCCGGTGGGTCGGGTCGGCAAAGCCTACGTCTATCGTTCCGCCGGTACGTTGAACAATGTTACGCACGATGGACAACCCGAGCCCGGAACCGTCCTGCTGATTTCCCTGGCCGCGATAGAACGGATCGAACACGCGCTCCCATTCCTCCGGGGCGATGCCTGGGCCATTGTCCCAAACCCTCAGCTGCGCCACTGCGTCAGTCTTTTCCGTCCGGATGGCGACGTGCCCGCCCTCCGGCGCATGGCGAATGGCATTTTCGACGAGGTTCTTGATGACTGCGCGAAGATCGACATCGCGAATGATCAAGCGGACATCCGTGCCCTCGACGGCGATGTCGAGCTGCTTTTGCTCCACCAGCGGCATCAGATCTTCCAGTACCAGTCGGCAGGTTTCATGAACCGATACGGTTCCTGATGGTTGTGCCCCGAGTTGGGCGCCGGCCAGTGCCAACAGTTGCTCGACGAGCTTGCGGCTCCTGCCGATACCCCGGCGCAGCTGCATCACTTGAGCCTGGGCGCGAGAGGACATCGCTTCGGATTCAAGCCCCTCTGCCTGCAGTGAGAGGGCCGTCAGCGGTGTGCGCAGTTCATGGGCGGCATCGGCGACAAATCGTTTCTGTCCTTCCAGCGTGCGCGCGACACGCTCGAGCAGTCGATTGATCGCATGCACGAAGGGGCGGATTTCGCTGGCCAGCGCTTGATCGTCGATGGGGCGCAGGTCCTGGTCTTCCCTGTTGTCGAGCATTGCCGCCACTGCTGCAACGGGCCTGAACAACTTGCGGATCAAGTCGGCAACCACCAGCAACAAGATAGGGAACAGGATGGCGAAAGGCAGCAACGCACGCCAGGCACTGACACGGGCTTCGCGATTGCGGCTGTCGATTTCCTGTGCCACGACGAAGCGTGCGCCTGTTGCATCCCGCCCCACCAGGACACGGAATGGCTCGTCACCCACTTCCACAGTCGATATCCCATCCGCGACAGAGGCAGGGATCGGCAACGGCAGCTGGCTGTCGTCACCGTGACTGGCCTTGGCGCCATCGGCCAGGAACTGGATGACGATTCGGGTTTCTTCATCATCGCCCGTTGCCGTTGTCTGGTTGGCGGCATAGTGGAAGGCAATGCCTTGCCTTGTGTACAACGCCGCGACCTGCCGTAAGCTGTGATCCTGGAATTCCAGCGCTTCATCGTAGGCTGACACATAGCTGAAGATACCCGTCAGGGTCGCGACCAGCAGAATCGCAACAGATAGCGCCAAGGACAGGCGCAGTTGCAGCGAGTGATTCAGGTGTCTTTTGAGACCATCCATCCCAGCCCCCTGACATTGCGGATTACATCCTTGCCCAGCTTGCGTCGCAGGCCATGGATGAGAAACTCCACGGCATTGCTCTCGACCTCGTTGCCCCAACCGTAGAGCCTGTCTTCGAGCTCGGTGCGTGACAGGATCGCTCCGGGTCGCACCAGCAAGGCCTGCAACAAGGCAAATTCGCGGTTGGAGAGTTGGACGGCGTCCTGATCGATCAGGCGCGCGCACTTTGATACCGGATCCAGGGTAACGACGCCATTACCCAGCTCGGGTGCTGCGCGTCCGCCCTTGCGGCGCATGACCGCGCGCATCCTGGCAAGCAACTCGGCCATCTCGAAAGGTTTTTGCAGAAAATCGTCCGCGCCGCCGTCCAGCCCTCGAACGCGCTCATCCAGCCCAGGGCGGGCAGTGATGATGAGCAGCGGCACCGGGTTATCCGCGGCACGCAGGTGCTGTAGCAGTTGCAGACCGTCCTGTCCGGGCAACCCAAGGTCGAGCAGGACCTGGTCATAGTCCTGCGCGCGCAGCGCCGACTCGGCCGTCAGGCCGTTGTCAACCCAGTCGACCGCGTAGCCGGCAGACTCCAGTGCCGCCTGGAGCGCTTGCGCGATCATGGCGTCGTCCTCGACCAACAGTACTCGCATTGCGTCTTCCTGAATGAGGGCAATGGAGGGAACGATAGCCCGCCCGGTGCTGGACCGAAAGCTTGTCGCTCCCTGTCCAACTCACCCTTGCCGCGGGCCCTGCAAGGTATCGAAGGTGCCGAGAAGGGTATCCATCGCTGCTTTGCAGTCGGCCTGTTGCGGCTGGCTTGCGCGCAGTGCATCGAGGGAGCGATCGATGGCTTTGTCCAGCAGGTGCCAGTCACCGGCTGCACGGGGCTTGATGCCCGCTTCGGCATCGTCCCAGGTCTTTTCCAGATCCTTGATGCGGGCCTTGGCACCCGGCAGGTCCTGGGCGTTCACTTTTTGCGCGACATCCTGGGCGATGGCCCGGAAGGCACTCAGGTCGCCCAGTTTGCTGGGGGCGTGGATACCGGCGGTGGCCTGCTGGGGATCATCCGCCTTGGAACAGCCTTGGGTGGCGCCAAGCACGGCAGTCAAGCAAGTGATCGCCAGGGCGCAGAGCAGCTTGCGATTCGAAATCATGGGTGTACCTCGTACTCAGGGGACAAGTCGCTTGGACTGGACGGCACCGATCTGGGCAATGCCAACCAGAATGAAAATGACACAGAGGAAGAGCGCGCTGGTCCAGGTTGCCCCCATGCCGAGCCCTCCGTAGTCGCGTGACTGGGTGAGCAGGTCGCCCAGCGAGGCGCCGAGCGGGCGGGTCAGGATGTAAGCGACCCAGAAGACCAGGACGGTGTTGACCCTAAATCGCCATGCCGCCAGGCAGCCGACGATCAAGGCACCGAAGATCAGTGTGCCGATGCCAAAGCCAAGCCCCAGCGCCTCGGTCGCCAGGTCGCCGCCGGCAGTACCCAGGGCGAAGGTGCAAAGCACGGTGCTCCAGTAGAACAGCTCGCGCCGTGGCGTAGTGATCTGACGGATGGACAGGTTGCGCTCCACCGCATACCAGGCGACGAAATTGACGATCAGCAGCAGCGAGAAGAATGCGGTGCTGGCATACAGGCTGATATCCAGCACATCGGTGAGGATGTCGGTGATCTGGGTGCCCAGGATGCTCACCAGAACAACGCTGAGCCAGTAGATCCAGGGCTCGCACTCGTGCTTGCGCATCTGCAGGGTCAGCGCCCCGACCAGCAGCAGTGCCATCACCACGCTGGTGATGCCAAGCCCCCAGCCGATATCGACAGCCAGAAAGTCGGCAAACGTCTCGCCGACTGTCGTGGACATGATCTTGATGATCCAGAAGGAGAGCGTCACCTCCGGGACCTTGTTGAGCCAGCGTGTGCCGGGTGTATTCATCGCGTTTGTCTCCTTTTGTCGCAGTGACGTGGGCAGACAATACGGATGGAAACTTAGGTGAGCCTGAGTGCCGACACGAAGAGAGCCCTTGCGGATGGCGGTGCCTTGCTGAACGGGCCAGGCAGGCCCAGGCAGCCACCTTTGGGCGACAACCACCGCCCAAAGGCGTGAGGCCCTGCTTGAGGGTAACGGTACCTTTCACCATCGAGAGGTGGCCCGGGAATGAGCAGAAGAAACCGTACTTCTCGCCCACGTTGAGCCTGGCGGCCTCGAAGGTGACCGAGTCGTTCTCCTTGGCGCCGATGATCCTGGTATGGGCGATGACACGCCGATTGCTCTCGACCCATGGCAGGTGTTCGCTCCACAACCGAACCGTTCGTGCCAGTGCCTTTAAAGAAGGCGGGTACCTTGCCGATGAATATCGGACTCCCTTCTCCTCGCTTGCAGGATGTTCTACTCATGCTTCGCTCGTTGTCTTTTGCCCGGAAGATTCTTCTAGCAGCCTCGCTGGTGGTGATCTTTGCCTTTACCTGCTTCATTCTGTTCAATGACTTGCGCCAGAGCCGGGCAATCCATGCCAAAACCGATGCCTACCTGCAGGAACTCGGCAGCCTGACCGCCAGTAACATCCAGAGCTGGCTGGACGGTCACATCCAGCAGGTGGAAACGGCGGCTGTGCAATTGGCTGACAGCGAGCCGACGCCGGATTTCGTCAAGCATGTACTGGACCAGGAGGTGTTTCGGAAGAACTTTCAGGCGCTCTACCTAGGGGATGCCAACACTGGAGCCTTCAGTATCTATCCATACAATCCGGTACCGGATGGCTATGATCCGCGCACCCGTCCTTGGTACAAGGCCGCGGTGGCAGCCGGTGGCCTGATCGTCACTGAACCGTTTCCAGACGCTGGGGACAATGCGCAGATCCTTGTAGCCATGGCAACGCCGGTCAGGCGCAATGGCCAACTAGTGGGCGTGGCCGCCGGTGATGTGAAGCTGGAGACCATTACCGGAATCATCAACTCACTGAAGTTCAATGGCCAAGGTTACGCGTTCCTGGTCAGTGACAGCGGTAAGATTCTCCTTCATCCAGACAACAAAATGGTCTTCAAGGACCTTTCGCAGGTGTATACGGACGGGGCACCGAAGGTTATCGCTGGGGTCCAGGAAGTGGAGCTGGACGGCAAAACCCAACTGGTCTCGCTGACCCCGGTGAAAGGCCTGCCGGGCGTCACCTGGTACGTCGCGCTGGTATTGGACAAGGACGCTGCCTACTCCATGCTCAGCGATTTCCGCTCTTCGGCCATCATTGCCACCCTGATTGCCATCGTCGCCATCCTGCTTCTGCTGGGTATGCTGATCCGCGTGCTGATGGCGCCGCTGACCGACATGAGCCGTGCCATGCAGGACATCGCCCAGGGAGACGGCGACCTCACCCAGCGCCTGAACGTGGTCAGTAACGACGAGTTCGGCGTACTGGCCGATGCCTTCAACCGCTTTGTCGAGCGCATCCACGAATCCATCCGCGAAGTGGCATCCACCGCGCGCAGCCTGCACGGCGTTTCGCAGCTGGTGGTCAACGCCTCCAACTCGTCCATGAGCAACTCTGACGAACAGACCAGCCGCACCAACAGCGTGGCCGCGGCTATCAACCAGCTGGGCGCCGCCGCCCAGGAAATCGCCAGCAACGCCGCCGATGCCTCGCAGCACGCCACCGACGCCTCGCATCAGGCCGGCGACGGTCGCCAGGTGGTCGAGCAGACCATCAGCGCGATGAACCAGTTATCCGACAAGATCAGCTCGGCCTGCGCCAACATCGAGGCGTTGAACAGCCGCACGGTGAATATCGGGCAGATCCTCGAAGTGATCAAAGGCATCTCCGAACAGACCAATCTGCTGGCCTTGAACGCCGCCATCGAAGCGGCCCGGGCCGGTGAAGCCGGTCGTGGTTTCGCGGTGGTCGCGGATGAAGTACGCAACCTGGCCCACCGTGCTCAGGAGTCCGCTCAGCAGATCCAGACGATGATCGAACAATTGCAGGTGGGGGCCCGCGAGGCCGTGGACACCATGACCGAGAGCCAGCGCTACAGCCTGGAAAGCGTGGAGATTGCCAACCGCGCCGGCGAGCGCCTGGCCAGTGTCACCCAGCGCATCGGCGAGATCGACTTGATGAACCAGTCGGTGGCCACCGCTACCGAAGAGCAGACCGCCGTGGTCGACTCGCTGAACATGGACATCACCGAGATCAATACCCTGAACCAGGAGGGCGTGGAGAACCTGCAGGCCACCCTGCGCGCCTGTGCTGACCTGGAGAACGAGGCCGGGCGTCTGCGCCTGTTGGTGGATAGCTTCCGTATCTGAAGTGAGTGAAGCCTCGGGCCTGGACTTCACCGTCCTGCGCCAAGAAAGCCCGCGAGAGCCGCGCAACACCTGTGGGAGCGGGTTCACCCGCGAACACCGGCAACGCCGGTGCCATGCACTGGGTCGTATTCTTCGCGGGTAAATCCACGGGGTGCGCGTAGCGCCGATGGCCTTGTACGTCGACCCTTTCAGGGGCGGCAGCTATCGGCGATCAGCACCTTGCCAGTGATCCGGTGGTTGGTGAGGCGATTCAGGGCGCGACCGGACTCAATCGGTGGTTTGTTCCACTGCGGCATCGCCGGCGCAGGCCGGAGCGTGCGTTTTTGACTTCGCACGATTTCGTCTGTCCTGGCTGCGCTGCCGCGAGGCCTGCCGCTTGGCATGCATCGCCTGGGCGGCGGTCACAGTGCCTGCTGCTTGACCGTTCAAGTCCACGCGCGGCGCATTTTCCACCATGCTTGCCCAATACCGATTTCCCCGGCACCAGGTAGAGATGCCCAGCTTGAGCTGTTCACGGGTTATTCCGAGCAGTTCCAGATGTTGCTCGGCATCTTTGAAAATGCCCTCCTTGAGCGGAACCTTGGGGGCCGGATTGACAGGGAAGGCCAATGGAAAGTGCTTCTGTAATGGCCAGATTGCTTCCACCGCCGGATCCTGGTCACGACGCTTGGTCTGTGGGGAGGACTTGCGCTTGGGAGGTATCGCGCTATCTGCCTTTGCCTGCTCTTTTTCAGCCCGCAGGCGGTCACGTAGCTCAGCTAGTTGTTCAAAACCCATCGTTCAATTCACAGCATCGAGGTTGTTTGTGTGGCGCAAGGATATTCCATGCGGCCCGTGGACGCAGCAGGAACACGACAAATCGCTGCTGGTTTCGTGGGCGCACGATGACCGCTTCTGGCCGGATGCCATGGAGGACAAGGGAAAGATCCATCGTGAGTGACTGCATTGCTCCTTGCGGCTGCGCCAGGCACTCGATCCTGGCCGTTCACACCAGGCCGACGAACTGCTCGCGTCGGTCGTTGGTAGCTAAGAGGTGTTCGTCGTCAGGCTCAAGCACGTCCCGGCGCCGATCGATAATCCCGAAATTGAATCAGGAGACGGTCGTGAAGCTGGAAAAGCGAAGTATCGAGTTTGTCCCTCACGCTGAGCGCTACGGCACCCCCAGAAGGTTGTTCACCATCTGGTTCAGCTCCAATTTCCAGGTGACTGCCCTGATGGTCGGCACATTGGGTATCGCCTCGGGATTGAGTTTTGCCTGGACGTTGCTCGGTCTGCTGATCGGCAATCTCATCGGCACCATATTCATGGCCGCGCACTCTGCCCAGGGGCCTCACCTGGGCGTGCCCCAGATGATCCAGAGCCGGGCGCAATTCGGGGTCTACGGCGCTGCCATTCCGTTGCTGGTGATGGTCACGGCAGCGGTGCTGTTCCTGGCCGCGAGCGGCGTCTTGATGCGCGATGCCTTGAAGGCGCTGGTAGCGATCAGCGACGATCAGGCCATCGTGGTGGTCGGCGTGCTGACATTCGTCATCGGCTTCGTCGGCTACGAGCTGATCCACCGGCTGGGCGCATGGATGAGCTTGCTGTCCACACTGGTCTTCGGCAGTGCCCTGGGGTTGATCCTGCTGCATTCCGGCGAGGCGGCTGCCAATACCTTGCCAAGTACCGCGTTCTCATGGACGGCCTTCAACCTGGTCGTGGCGCAGGCGGCGTCCTGGACGCTTGGATACGGCCCGTACGTTGCAGACTACTCCCGCTACCTTCCGGCAAACGTAAATACCCGCACGACCTTCTGGACAACCTATTCCGGCTGCGCGCTAGGTTCTTTCGCCATGATGGCCCTGGGCGCTCTGCTGGCCGTCGCGATACCCACTGCGCTTGGCCATGATCCTGCGACTGCGATTGCAACCTTGTTCGGCCCCTGGGCGCCGCTGGCGCTGGGAGTGATTGCGCTCGGTGTCATCCAGTACAACGTGCTCTGCCTGTATAGCGCCTACATGTCTTCGGTGACGATCTTCGGCGCTTTTGGTGGGCTGCGCTACGTCACGCCTGCGGCAAAAGCCTTGGTGATGGCGGTGCTGACCATCGCTGCGACGCTGATCGCCATCGCCACCCAGTATCATTTCGATACCTTCTTTGCCGACATTCTGATCGGACAGCTCTACCTGCTGATCCCTTGGAGTGCGATCAACCTCGCTGACTACTACTGGGTGTGTCGCGGCCACTATGAAGTCGGTGAGCTCTATGATCCCAAAGGTCGGTACGGGCGCTTCAACCGGCGCACGCTTGTGGTGTATGCCGTCTCGATCATCGGCACCATTCCGTTCATGAAGCTGTCGTTCTATACCGGCTTCGTCGCGAGCTGGCTGGATGCGGACATCAGCTGGGTGGTGGGCCTGGTGCTGGCCGGGGCGCTGTACTGCATGGTGAACAGCCCGTCCTGCGTCAGGCAGGGGCAACTCCGGTCTGTTGCCGACTGAAGCATTGCGCAGGCTTGTAAAAATCAAGGAAGGTAGCCGCTGAAAAAGGGCGATCCGCGAGGGTCGCCCTTTTTGCTTCCCCGTGCCGGAATCGATCGATGACATCACCGCGGCGGCCATCGCCAACCCGGGCATGTCCTCATGGGCGGCCTTGCAGGGGCGGGCGCACTTCAAGCCAGGCGAGCGGGTGCGGCAGGTGCATCCGGGCGTCTGGCTATTCAGGTGGTCAGGCGCCTGGAGGCTTCGCGGATCGTCGCCACCGCGCGCAACCGGTCAGTGGAGCAGGCGCTTCGTGCGCTCGGTGCCGATGCATTCATCTGTCTCGACCAGCCTGCAGGCAAGGCGTTTCCACACGCTCGCCATGCAGGCCAGGGCCGCGAACATCACGCCAGCCCATAGTGCCAGGGAGGCGCCCTGGGCCGAATTCACCTGGAAGAACCCCGCCACCAACGCCGCTCCCAGCACTTGGCCGAGCATGCGTACCGTGCTCGACAGGCCGCCGGCGCCGCCGCTGCGCTCAGCCGGAATCGACGAAATCATGTCGCGCATGTTCGGCGACTGGAAGAAGCCGAACCCTGCGCCGCACACTGCCATGCGCAAGGCAATATCCCAACGCTGCGGTGAGGACGGCAGGGTGCAGAGCAGCACCAGGCCGACACCGAGGATGGCCATGCCCACAGCGGTGAGGGTGCCGGTCGCGTAGCGGTCCGACAGGCGTCCGGCGATGGGCGCCATGATCGCGGCCATGGCAGGCCAGGGCGTGATCAGAAAGCCGGTCTCGACCTGGGAGAGCCCCAGCCGGTGTTGCAGCATGAAGGGCAGGGCGACGAACGCCAGGCTCTGCGCGGTGAGTGAGGCGCCGGCGCTGGCGGCGGACAACGCATAGAGCGGCTGGCGCAGCAGGTCCAGGGCCAGCATAGGCGCGGGGTTGCCGGCCTGTCGCCTGAGCAGCAGGCACAGGCCCAGCCCGGCCATCAACGCGCTGGCCAGCGTGATGCCCCACGGCGCGCCTTGCGCAAAGCCGTTCACGGCATACACCAGGGCGGCAAGGAACAGCCCGCAAAGCCCCGCGGCCACCCCATCGAACGCCCGCCCGCTGGTGGGCGTGGGCGGCAGGGAGCGCAGGCCGAGGATCACCCCGGTCAGGCCCAGGGGCACGTTGATCAGGAACAGCCAGTGCCAACTGCCCAGGCTCAGGATCAGCGAGGCCACGCTGGGCCCGGCGGCAAGCGAGGCGCCCACCACCAGCGCATTGACGCCCATGCCACGGCCGAGCATGTGGCTGGGGAACACGAAGCGTGTCATCGCCACGCCCACGCCGAGGATGCCGGCGGCGCTCACCCCTTGCACCAGGCGACCGACCAGCAGCCACTCGAACGAAGGTGCCAGGCCGCAGAGCAGGGATGCGAGGATGAACAGCACCAGGCCGGTCATGGAGATGCGCCGGTAGCCGATGATGTCGCCCAGTGACGCCAGCGGCAGCAGGGCGGCGATCATCGCCAGGTGGTAGATGCTCACCACCCAGATCGACTGGGCCTCCGTGGTGCCCAGGTCGGCGGCGATGGTCGGCAGGGCCGTGTTGGCGATCGCCGTTTCCAGGTTGGCCATGGCGATATTGAGCATGATCGCGATCACGGCGATGAGCCGTTGTGGTTTAGGCACCCCTTCGCCGGGCGGTGACAAGGTGGTCTGCTTGAAGGAGAACAAGGCGAAACTCATAGAGGGGTAAGTACGGTGATGCGCAACGCGCCTGGCACATACTAGGAAAAGACACCCGCTGCCAGAAATTAAATATCGGCATCCGTTGCAGTGGGAATTCGAATCGCCGACTTGCAGCCTTGGACGCCGTGCCCCTTCGCGTCAGCATCCGCCAGCGTGCCTGGCGTCATTCCAGAGAGCTGATGTCCCTCTTTACCCGTTTCAAGTGGCCTTCCACGTAGAACGCAGCGGCCTGTTCGTCGCCGGTCACGATCGCTTCGTAGATCAACCGATGCTCGGCGGCATACAACTGGATGCGCTCGGCATCGTAGATCCCGTCGTCGCGTAATCGATTCCAGAGGGGTTGGGCCATGGTCCGCTCGATCTCGTCAGCCATTTTGGCGATCAAGGCATCGCCGGTCATCAGTGCAAGGCGGTGGTGAAACTTGCGGTCGCACTCGCTCCAGAGCGCTTGCTGGTGCATGTCGGCGATGTCTTTCACCTGCGCCATTTGCGCCAGATAACGTTCTGCCAACGGATCCCGCGTGGCTTTGCGCGCCGCCAGCCGGGCAATCGCCGGCTCCAGCAAGAGCCTGACCTCCAGAGCGCTGATAGGGCTGTAGTCGGCTTCCGGCGCAGGAGAGGGCAAGTGGGGTTGAGGGGCGTCTTGAGCGAGTACATAGGTCCCAGAGCCACGTCGGGTCATGACCAGGCCTTCGTTCTGCAGGGCGCCGATGGCTTCGCGTACCGCAGGCCTGCTGACCTTGAGCCGATGGGCCAGGTCCCGCTCGGAAGGCAGCCTGGAGCCGGCTGCATAGGTGCAGTCGGCGATGCTCTGTCTGATCTGGTCTGCGACCTGTTCGTAGACCTGCTTGGGGCGGAATGCTGGCGGGGTGGGGGGGTGGTCTGTCGGCATGACCACTGACCTTTGAGGAAAAAGACGTGCGGAGTATATGTCCGGCCTGGTGCCGAAGCTAACCACTTAATTAGGGTCATGCAGGAAAGTGGTTTTGATTTTTACCAGTTCTTACATTTTGCGTCGAACATCCCATTGTCGGAAGGGGCGTGTTGGCCTAGGATCCAGCGGGAATTAGGCCGCTTAAAGACCGGATTTTGCACTGCATGATGTTCTGCACCAGCCGGCCCCATTGCTGCCTCATGGTGGTGATTTTTTTAACCATTTATGGTCGTCAATCACGTGTGATCGCGTTTTGAAGGAGACTCATCCGTGCAAATCACCCGCAGTATCAGCACCGTCGAGGTCCACACCGGTGGCGAGCCGTTCCGTATCGTGACTTCCGGTCTGCCGCGCATGCCGGGCAAGACCATCGTCGAGCGTCGCGCCTGGTTGCTGGAAAACGCCGATGAGATCCGTCAGGCCCTGATGTTCGAGCCTCGCGGTCACGCCGACATGTACGGTGGCTACCTGACCGAGCCTGTTTCGCCCACAGCGGACTTCGGCATCATCTTCCTGCACAACGAGGGTTACAGCGATCACTGTGGCCACGGCACCATCGCACTGGCGACTGCTGCGGTCGAACTGGGCTGGGTGGCGCGTACCGAGCCCGAGACACGTGTCGGCATCGACGCCCCTTGCGGCTTCATCGAGGCCTTCGTGTCCTGGGACGGCAAGCATGCCAACGGCGTGCGCTTCATCAACGTACCGTCGTTCATCTACAAGCGCGATGTGACCGTCTCCACTCCCAGCTATGGTGAGGTCACAGGAGACATCGCCTACGGTGGCGCCTTCTACTTCTACACCAGCGGCACGCCCCATGGCCTGGAGATCCGTGAATCTTCGGTGGAGGCGCTGAAGAGGTTCGGCGCCGAAGTGAAACAGGCGGCCAACGCCGCCTTCGCCGTGGTGCATCCGGACATCCCGGAAATCAACCATATCTACGGCACCATCATCGATGGCGAACCGCGTTTTGCCGACTCCACCCAAGCCAACTGCTGCATCTTCGCCGATCGCGAAGTGGACCGCTCGCCAACCGGCTCGGGCACCAGTGGCCGTGTCGCGCAGCTCTACCTGCGTGGGCAGTTGGGCAAGGGCGAGGTATTGATCAACGAGTCGGTGATCGGTTCGGTCTTCACCGCCAAAGTCATCAGGGAAACCACTGTGGGCGATATCCCTGCGGTGATTCCTGAAGTGTCGGGCAGTGCTTACATCTGTGGCTTTTGCAACTGGATCATCGATGGGCGCGATCCGCAAAGGCACGGTTTCCTGGTGCGTTAAAGAAGGGGGCTTTGCCCGGGGCTTCGCGGGTAGGGGCCCATGTGCTTGCCCGCGTGATAATGTCCAAGGCGTCAATTGAGCGAGGAGCCAACATGGATCTAGGTATCAAGGGCCGCTGGGCCATCGTCTGCGCTGCCAGCCAAGGGCTGGGCAAGGGCTGCGCCGAGGCCTTGGGCGGCGAAGGTGTCAACCTGGTGATCAACGCCCGTACCGCCACCACCCTTGGGCAGATGGCCGCCGAGCTGCGCAGCCGCTTTCCGGCCATCGAGGTGCGCACCGTCGTGGGCGATGTGGCCGAGCCAGGGGTGCGCCAGGCCCTGCTCGATGCGTGCCCGCAGGTCGATATCCTGGTCAACAACGCAGGCGGCCCACCCCCGGGCGATTTCCGCGACTGGGGCCGGGAAGACTGGATCAAGGCCCTGGATGCCAACATGCTCACGCCCATCGAGCTGATCAAGGCGGTGGTCGATGGCATGGCCGAACGTGGCTTCGGGCGAGTGGTGAACATCACCTCGGGTGCGGTGAAGGCGCCGATCGATATCCTGGGCCTGTCCAATGGCGCGCGCAGCGGCCTGACCGGTTTCATTGCCGGGCTCGCCCGTCAGCAGCGCCTGGCCGGGCGCAATGTGACCTTGAACAACCTGCTGCCGGGCGCCTTCGACACGGCCCGTCTGCAGAAAACCCTGCAGGCCGCGAGCAAAGCCAGTGGTGACCTGCAGGCGACCACCCAGGCCCGCCGCCAGGCGATCCCGGCGGCACGCTTCGGCAAGGCCGAGGAGTTCGGGGCGTACTGCGCGTTCCTGTGCAGCGCCCACGGCGGGTACATCACCGGGCAGAACCTGCTGATCGACGGCGGGGCCTATCCGGGCACCTTCTGATCTTGCACGTCTGGGTGGGGCGACTGGTTCATGCCAGCCGCGTCACCCACTTGCCTGATGCGCTGCCTGCTTTGAGTTGGCGCAATGCCCCTGGTAGCGCATCGAAGGCAAAGTCCAGGCGCCCCGGCGCCAGCAGCCGGCCATCGGCGACCATTTGCAGTAAACGTTCCCCTTCGACTTTCAACGCCTGGCGATCGATCAATCGGCCATGGGCGTGGACGCTGTTGAGCGCCACTTCATGCAGCGAGATCGCGGTGCTGAAGGCGGCCAGCGGCGCCGCTTCCTGGCGATCCTGGATGCACACCAGATGGCCGTTGTACCCCAGCAGATAGGCCAGGCTCGCGGCATGGCTGCCACTGACGGTGTCGAACAGCGCATGCAGCGGGCGTTCGCCGAGGGCGGCCTGCACGCGTGCCTGCCAGTCATCCTCGCGATAATCGAATACACCGACCACGCCCAGCTGCCTGAGGCGGTCGTGGTGTGTCTCGCGGGCGGTGGCCCATACGCGCAGGCCGCGCTGCACGGCGAGCTGGACCAGGTAGAAGCCCACCGCGCCCCCGGCGCCGATCACCAGCACATCACGGGACGCGCCGTCGGCGACCTTGGCCAGGGCCTGCGCGGCAGTGAGGGCGGGGCACGGAACGGCGGCGGCCGCGGCGTCGTCGAGGTTGGCCGGGATGTGCATCACCAGGCTGGCGTCGAGCAGGCAATACTCGGCGAAGCTGCCGTCGCGGGACAGGGACTGGTGATAGGCGACGCGGGCGCCCAGCGGCAGGTCGACGCCTTCACCGACGGCGGCCACGGTGCCGGCGCCATCGACGCCCGGGACGGTGCCCTGGCGCCAGTCGGCGTGGCCCCATTCGCAGATCTTCCAGTCCACCGGGTTCAGGGCGATGGCGCGGTTGGCCACCAGCACTTGGCCTGGGCCGGGTCGGGGCAGGGGTTTGTCGATGAGCTCAAGGCCGTCCAGGCCTGCGCCCGGGGTCCAACCCCAGGCTCGATGAGTGGTGGACATAGCGATTCCTCGTGGGGCAGGAGGGGAAGGGTAGCGAGATGTGGCGGGGGGAAACAGCTGCGCTGGCGCAAAGGAGTGTTGAGCAGGGATCAGCAATGACGAGGGGCCGCGGCAGGGCGGCCCCTCTTGTTCAGGCTCAGCCCAAGCTCTTGGCCAGGGCTTGCAGGCCACCTTCGTAGATGCCGGTGAACAGCGCGACGGCTTCGTCGTCGCTCACGCCGACCGGGGTGAACTCGCCGAGCCACTCCACCAGGCTGCCCTGGCCGTCGGCCTTGACCCGCAGGGTCGACAGGTAGCCGGTCACCGGGAACGGGCTGGCGAGGATCGAATAGCTGTAGCTGCGTTGCTGTTCATCGAATGCCATCAGGCGTTCGATGATGGCGTTGCCGTCCGGGTCTTTCAGCGAGCGCACGCGGCCGCCTTCGCTGGACAGGCTTTCAGGGATGAACGCCAGCCAGTCGGGGAGGCTGTCGAAGCCGCCGATCAGGGCCCAGACCTGGTCCGGGCTGTGGTCGGTTTTCAGGAATGCGTAGGCGTTGGCCATGATGGGATGCTCCAGTTGAATATCAGATAGCGAGGTGTCGACCACACCGCCGGGCGCCCAAGACGCCGCCAAAAGTGAACAGCTTATTTCCGAGACAGGACAGGTTCCCCTTGGCCAGCCTGATTCAAACGGTATCGCCCACGGTCTTGGCAGCGGCCTTGCCGCGTCCGCCCAGCCAGACCAGCAACAGACCACCTGCGGCCAGCAGGCCACCGGCGACCGGTACCGCGGCGTAGCCCAGGTCCAGGCTGATGACCGCGCCGCCCAGTGCCGCGCCCACCGCGTTGCCGAGGTTGAAGGCGCCGACATTGATCGACGAGGCCAGGCCCGGCGCCTCGATGGCGGCGGTCATCACCCGCATCTGCAGCGGCGGTACCACGGCGAAGGTGAACACGCCCCAGACCAGCAAGGCGATGGCCGCGCCGATATGGCTGCCGAGCACCAGCGGCATCAGCAGCATGATCACCGCCAGTGCTGCCAGGAAGATCAGCGCCGCGCCATCGAGCGACCAGTCCGCCAGCTTGCCGCCGAGGCTGTTGCCGAGGGTGAAGCCGACCCCGATCAACACCAGGCCGAGGGTGACGAAGGCGTCCGAAGCGCCGGTCAGCTCGGCGAGCACCGGGGCGACATAGGTGTAAAGGGTGAACATGGCGCCGGCGCCGAGCACCGTGGTGGCCATGGCCAGCAGCACGCTGGGACGGGCGATCACCGCCAGCTCCCGGCGCACGTGCGGCACCTGGCCGCGTTCGCCTTTGGGCAGGGCGTGCCACAGTGCGGCGATGGCCAGCACGCCGAGCACCGCGGTGCCGGCGAACGCCATGCGCCAGCCGACCTGCTGGCCGAGCCAGGTGGCGGCCGGTACACCGCCGATGTTGGCGATGGTCAGGCCCATGAACATGGTGGCCACGGCGCTGGCCTGCTTGTCTTTGGGCACCACGCTGGCGGCCACCACCGCGCCCAGGCCGAAGAACGCGCCGTGGTTGAGGCTGGTGATCAGGCGCGAGGCGAGCAGGGTGTAGTAGTCCGGCGCCAGCGCCGAGAGCAGGTTGCCGACGGTGAAGATGCCCATCAGCATCATCAGTGCCGCGCGCTTGCCGAAACGGCTGAACAGCAGGGTCATGATCGGTGCGCCGACCATCACGCCGATGGCGTAGGCGGTGATCAGCATGCCCGCGCTGGGGATGCTGGCGTCGACGCCTTCGGCGATCACCGGCAGCAGGCCCATGGGGGTGAATTCGGTGGTACCGATGCCGAAGGCGCCGATGGCCAGGGCGAACAGGACGTGTCCGGGTTTCATTGCGCGTGCTCCTGGGCGGCGAGGGCGGTCAGCGGGGTCTGGTCATGCTTGCTCATCGGGTGGCCTCCGGCTGGCGGTTCGTGTCGGGAACGAAAGGAATCGTTCGGGTGTGTGCAGTATGTCCACCTTGTACGGGTGGATTAAGTCACGGTTGCGTCAATAACCTTTGACTTGAAATCATCAATCGCGGCGCACTTGCCCGTCGCGGGCAACGGGCAAGGTGTTCAACGGCTCGTGATCAGTGGATGGCCACCGGGTTGATGTTGACCTGGGTCGAGCCCTTGTACAGCGGCTGGCCCAGCACGAACAGGAACTCGAAGGCCTTGTCGCGCACCAGGGCGCGGGTGTCGATCAGCTCCAGGTTGTAGATGCCGCGTTTGGCCAGCATGAACTGGTTGACCGGGAATTCTTCGCCGGTCGGGTTCGGGTAGACCTCCGAGGCCCAGGTGTCACCGCCGAAGGCGACGATGCCCTGGTCGGCCAGCCACTGGGCCGCCGACAGGTCGATGCCCGGTTCGGTGGCGAGGAACTGCTGGTTGTCCTTTCCGATCAGCTCCAGCCAACCGGTGTTGAACAGCACCACGTCGCCTTTGCGCAGGGTGATGTCTTGTTTCTTGAGCACGGCCTTGATGTCGTTCACGGTGAACGAGGTGCCGCCCGGCACGATGGCCTTGCCGTAGTAGGCCGTCATGTCCAGTACCACGCCGCGGGTGACCATGGGCGGCACTTTTTCCACACCGAGCTTGGTCACGCCTTCGACGGTGACGAAGTCCTGGGCCTTGTTGCCGTTGTAGTAGACGTTATCGATGCCGATATGGCCGATGCCGTTGAGTTGGGTGCCAACGCCGGTCCAGCCGTTGACCAGCTCGTCGTTGAAGCTGAACTTGTTCTTGCCCAGCGTCTGGCCGGCCTGCTCGCCAGGCTGGATGTTGTAGAGGTGGAAGCTGCGGTGGCGGAAGGCCGGCAGGTCCTTGCTCACGGGGACGGCGAGCGGGTAGGTCTTGCCGGTCTTGACCAGGCCGATGGCCTGCTTGACCACTTCGGGGGTAAGCAGGTTGGCGGCGCCGATTTCGTCGTACTTGCCATAGGGCGAATCCTGCCAGTCGGCGGCCAGGGAGGCTTGGGCGGTGGTGGCCAGGGCGGCGGCGAGCAGCAGGGGCTTGAAGCAGTTCATCGGGGTTCTCCTGAACGGGAAGTGAGGTCAGGAGCGGATTCTGGGCGGGGGCAGGGGTGGGAAAAAGCGGCCGACGGGACAATGACTTTTGCGTCTGGATCAAGGGCGCGACGGGGGCGGTCGGCGGGACGCCTGGATCCTGGGGCTGTGCTCCTACAGGTACCGTGCATGTCGTGCCCCGGGGCGCTGGAACCTGCCGCTCCGGGCGGTGCTATCCTGCGACGCCAACCCACCACCGCAACAGGAGCGTTCCAATGCCTTGCTACAGCCTCGATGGCCTGACCCCTGTCGTCGATCCGACCGCCTATGTGCATCCCACCGCGGTACTGATCGGCGATGTGATCGTGGGGCCGGGTTGCTACGTTGGCCCGCTTGCTTCGCTGCGTGGCGACTTCGGTCGGATCATCCTCGAAGAAGGCGTGAACATTCAGGACACCTGCGTCATGCATGGTTTTCCAGGCAGCGACACCGTGGTCGAGCGCCATGGTCACGTCGGTCACGGCGCGGTGCTCCATGGCTGTCGCATCGGTGCCGACGCTCTGGTGGGGATGAACGCGGTCGTGATGGACAATGCACGCATTGGCGAGCGCTGCATCATCGCCGCCACTGCCTTCGTCAAGACCGGTTTCGAATGCCCACCGGAAAGCCTCGTGATGGGCTCGCCCGCCACGGTCAAGCGGTCATTGGAGGCAAAGGAAATGGCCTGGAAGCAGCGCGGTACGGCCGAGTACCAGGCATTGGCCAGGCGCTGCCTCGCGGGTCTGCAGGCGTGCGAGCCGCTCCCGGCGATGGAGGCGAATCGTCCACGTGGACATGATTCGGGCGTTCGTCCCAAGGCACCGGGCGGCGAGCACGCCTGAGTCGCTGTTGCGGGACGTGCGTGGCGCATGTGCGCCGGCGTCGTTCAAACGGGGTATGCGTGTGCGCTCAGGTGGCGACCGGCTTCTCACCCGTCTGGGCTAGTCCCCCGCGGGGATGCCTGCGCCTCGGCCTTGTCCAATAGTTCGGTTCGACATCCATCAAGTTGGAGAAGAACAACATGGAATCGCCGAACCTCGACCAGGGCGCTCGCTACCCGCAGCGATTCGCACGTGGCTGGCATTGCCTGGGCCTGGCCGCTGACTATGCCGACGGCAAGCCACACCGCCTGGACATCTTTGGAACCCGTCTGGTCGCCTACCGTGGCGAGGATGGGGTCGTGCGCATCCTCGATGGCTATTGCCCGCACATGGGCGCCGACCTGAGTGGGGGCGAGGTGCGGGGCAACGATGTGGTCTGCCCGTTCCACCACTGGCAATGGGGCGCTGACGGCAAATGCACGTCCATCCCCTACTGCAAGCGTGTGCCGCCGCGGGCGCGGGTCAAGGCCTGGCCGACCCTGGAGGAGAACCGCCTGCTGTTCGTCTGGCACGACGCTGAGGGCAACGCGCCCGACCCAGCCGTGCGTATTCCGCGCATCGAGGCGTGCTTCTCCGATGCATGGACGGACTGGCGTCTGCGCACGATGGTGATCCAGACCAACTGCCGCGAGCTGGTGGACAACCTGGCCGACTGCGCGCATTTCGGCCCGGTGCATGGCTCGCCGGCCAGCTATTTCTGCAACACCTTCGATGGCCACATCGGCTACCAGGTCTTCCTGGGCGAGGAGAGTGAGCTGCTGGGCAGCGGCATCCGCGCCGACAGCGCCTACTTCGGTCCGGCCTACCATGTCACCCGGATGAGCGCTAGAACCGGGGAGCAGACCATCGACACCCTGCTGCTGAACTGCCACGTGCCCATCGACCAGAACAGCTTCGAGCTGCGCTATGCGGTCAAGGTGCGTCGCCAGCCGGGGCTGACCGACGAGCAGAACCAGGCCATCGCCGAGGCCTATGCCGAGCAGGCGCACAAGTCGTTTTTCCAGGACGTCGAGATCTGGCACAGCAAGCGTCGCGTCGACAGGCCGCTGCTGTGCGATGGCGACGGCCCGGTGTACCAGCTGCGCGAATGGTACGAGCAGTTCTACACCGACGTCGCTGCCTTGCCTGCGCCGACCCGCAAGGTCTTCGAGCGCCGTGACGGTGGGTGGCGGCAGCTCGCCGACGTGCCGGAGCTTGCGCGCAGCGAACTGCACCTGGCCTGAGGCGTGGAGACAAGTTCATGACAGGACGACTGCAGGACAAAGTGGCGCTGATCAGTGGCGCCGGCACGGGCATTGGCGCGGCGACGGCAACGGCATTCGCCGCCCAGGGCGCGCGGGTGATGCTGTGCGGCCGCCGGCGTGAGCCGCTGGAGGCCATGGTGGCGCACATCCGGGCGCAAGGAGGGGACGCGGGCTGGGTCCAGGCCGATGTCACCGATGAAGCCTCGGTGGACCGCGCCGTGGCGGCCACCGTGGAGCGCTTCGGGCAGCTCGATGTGATGGTCAACAACGCGGTGAACTACACCTGGGGCACCCTCGATGGCCTGGAAACCTCGGAATGGCACAAGTGCCTGCGCGGCAGCCTCGACGTGGCGTTCTTCGGTACCCGAGCCGCGTTCCGTGCCATGCAGGGGCGTGGTGGCGCCATCATCAACCTGGGTTCGGTCGCGGGCCTGCTGGGCAGCCCGGGGCTCGCTGCCTACGGCGCGGCCAAGGCCGGGGTGCTCAACTTCAGCCGGGTCGCGGCCCTTGAGGGGGCTGCGCGCAAGATCCGCGTCAATGTGGTGATCCCCGGCATCGTCTGGAGCGAAGGCACCCGCGAGGCCATGCGCGACCCACAGATGGCCGCGGGCACGGCCCGTGCCGTGCCGCTGGGCCGCATCGGCGAGCCGGATGAGGTGGCCAGTGCGGTGCTCTTCCTGGCGTCCGACGAGGCCTCCTACATCACCGGGCAGAGCCTGGTGGTCGATGGCGGCAAGACCTGTGAACTCAATGTGGGGGCCAGTGACTATACGTCGGCGACCTCCAGCGAAATCCGCGCCACGGCGCAGGAGGCATGAGCTGATGAATCCGTTACTGAACTCTCCTTCCACCCCGGTGCTGGTCACCGGTGGTGCGTCGGGTATCGGCCTGGCCTGCGCCGAGGCGCTCGCGGCCGTCGGCCGGCCGCTGGCCATCTGGGATCTGCAGGCAATCAAGGCCAGGGAAACCGCCGAACGCCTGAGCGAGCGACATGGCGTGGCGTGCGAGGGAACAGGGATCGACCTGTGCGACGCCAGCGCCATCGCGCCGGCGCTGCAGGCTACCCGCGAGCGGCTGGGCGCGCCGGGTGCCTTGGTGCATGCGGCGGGGATGGTCGATCAAAGCGGTATCGACAACCTGACCGCCGAAGGCTGGGACCGTGTGCTCAACGTCAACCTGCGGGCCATGGGGCTGCTGGTCCAGGCCCTGTTGCCCGACCTGCGTGGCAACCCCGGGGCCTCCGTGGTCGGCATCGCGTCGATCAACGCCACCTTGGGCAATGGCCTGATTCCGGCCTACAGCGCCTCCAAG